>JACCDG011341438.1_pt1 | contig 53271 bp, 53 predicted proteins | sample 7442471 | NCBI WGS metagenome assembly JACCDG01 (sample SAMN15323444, study PRJNA562643) | freshwater metagenome | isolation source: river surface water | place: USA:Blue River Watershed | collected 2017-08-17 | reverse complement strand
AATTCAAATTTTTTACATATTGACCTCAATTTACTTAGAAAAGGTCTTGCTATTCTTTTATTCTTCTTGCTATATTTCCTATATACCCCATCCCACAACGACAATTGAGAGGCATCAACATATAGATTAGGATCTGACACACTAAATTGCTCATATAATATTCCCTCTTCGTATTCAGTAATATTATCGAATAGTATATCGTGATTATTAGCTATCAGTGCTCGCATACCAACTCCAGTAAAGTTTGTGGGCTGGGAGTTAAATACTCCCAGCCCACAAATCGATCGCAATATCGGCTATCTATCAAATACTACATTTATCATTGTCGCAATACACACTACCGACAGCCTCATAAATATAATCAGCATAATCGGTGTCTTTTATCTTCGAATTATATTCTCGCACTTCTTCAGAAGTACAAGGCTCGTATGGTGCTTGATGATATCCATGACCGACATGCGGTAGGAAGCTGATACCCTTAAGCTGATCTTCGTACGCAGAAAGCACACGAGCTATGTCTTCTTTCTCACTTTCCTTGAATTTAATCGTGCACGAGACCTGGTTGTCAGCCCAATATCGTTGGTAATCAACAACATTTTGCATTTGTTCCCAAATAGAAACTTCTTCAACAGGTCTGACTCTCGAATCATCGATAGCGAATTTCACAATCAGCGTTCTGTCAGGGTCGGCGAAAGATGGCTCTATATGAAATCCAGCTCCGCTAAGAATCTTGACAAGCACGCTGTCTTTCGCTATTCTCACTCTTCTCCAGTATGCTCTAGCTTCCGGATGATGAATACCAGGATGAACACCGGCCAACAACGAAACTGTGCCACTTGGCTTAACAGAAGTCGTTTTGATCGATTTATTAACGCACAACCAATCAGAATAGATAGCATCCCAACGACGGATTTCATTGTATCCAGCATCGCAGAAATCTGACAGAACAGCTCTTCTTCCGAATTTCTCAAACGACTGGATGATGCCACTTTGTGATAAGCCGATTCTGCGGTTTCGTAATGTAACCTGATTGGTCCTAGCATTATGTGTAGGCAACAAAGTCACAGTCTTGGCATACAAGTATGCAAACTTCAGAGTTCTCATGTAATCTTCTGAATCTTCGTGATTGCACGGGAAAGATTCTACAAGATTGCACAATTCATACGATTCCAACGACTGTTCAAGACATTGTCCAACTTCATACCCTTCAACAACCACACGATTATTAGCTGGTTCCGTCAAACAATAAGTGTCTTCGACGCCAACATAATCGATCGACTTAACTTTCACATAATTCCCAGTATCAGAATTATGTGAACCATGATGGCTTAATAACCATTTTCTAGCTTCTACTGTTTTCCAGTCTTGAATAAAGCCAATCTGATTGAGAAACGACCTAACTTGCTTTATACCAGAAATTATCAGCTCGTATGACGATTTTCTGTTGTATAATTTCTGGCCTCCTTTACCATCATTCATCAATTGTTGTGATTCTTCTGCTCTCAAATGCACAGAACTAGCTATCCCAAATTGATTTAGCAGAAGACGACAATCTTGTAATAATCTTTCATTAGATTGTTTGATTCGCACAGATATTGTTTTTTTCTTTTCATTGATTAAAACAAAACCATCTGCTGAAGCGAACCCCTTCAAGAAAGCTGCCACTGTTTCTCTCGTCGAATTCCACACACTGAATGGGATTCTGTGTTTATCTCCAGATCTCAAACCATCAGCGACAAGCAATCTTCCAAGAACATTCGATCCGACACGTTCTTCCCAATGTTCAAAATGGTTGTGTTCTCTTGTCCAACCAACATACGCAGGATTTTGGTTAGTCGATTTATTATGATTGAGATATGTCTCATGTAATAATCCAGATATACGTGGCAAAACATCAACACAATCTGTCTCATAACATGTACATTCAGCTTTAGTCTGACCATCTTTTTTAGAAGACAGCGACCCATCACCAATCACCCAACCAGCCAATTCTGCGTAAGCTGGATCATGGTAATGACCAAAATGAGAAACCTGATTAAGTGGAATCATGTCACCAGCCGATAATTCCTTAACCATTTTCCTTTCTTCTACATATTTGGTCCTGCCTTTCTTTTTGCTGCTATGACGAACAAGCACAATCATATTATGGTTATCAGTAAGATCAATAGAAGCATTATCATCAAAAGTGACGCGGAACACAGGGACTTGTATACCAGTCCTATAGACGTTAGAAGCTTCCACTAAACCGTTTTTGTTGATAATCTTTTGAGAACCATATTTTGAAAGTGAATCGTCAGTACCAGAATATTCTTGACAACCACCACCAATCCATTGATCATACATGGTAATATAGCCATGTTCTGTCAACAATCTAGCGTTACCAGCAAAGCAAGGGTTGCCACCTTTAACTCTGCCATCTATCCCAGGCTGCTTGCCGTCTATCATTCGACCGTAATCACGCATATTGTCGAGCCACATAATACCAGGCTCACCATTCACAGCTATCTGTTCGCCAACCTTCGTATAGTCCATTCCGACATTTGCAAATATCGAATTATTGGAAGCCCACCTGTGATGATTCAAACTGTTCCAAGTCTTCACCGCAGGACGCAGTCTCTCATCCGGAATTCCACTAAAATCGCTAATTTCAGCACTATATTTCTTAAGAGAATACAATCTTGATGTCACATTGTTCCATTCATCAAGATCTTCATCAAGCAATGTTGCAGTTGGGTTCTTCATACTACAATAATCGCTATCATCTGCTTCGCCGAAAGCAATCTCAGCCGTATTGTGGACAAGCATTCCCTGTGCGACGAATTCTGACCTATCTGGAACAGATAGATCGTATGTTTCGCATTCAATACCTTCATCGACGATCATTAATACTTCAACTGGGACTAAATTATTAACTTTAGCACCACAAATCACGGCTCTGTTGTGAGTCATCTGCGACGAATCTCTGGACCATGATTTACCATAATCAACTTTATCCTTAGTAATCCATTCTGATGGATATCCAAAATCATTCCCGCTCGAATGCTGGTGTTCCGGAAGGCTCTTTACAGCATATTCCTGAATCATAGAATTAAATTTTTCTATAGCGAAATCGCCAACAAGACATAATTCCCATTTCGCTTGATTATTATCATCAGCTTCTTTTCTCAACTTCAATTTCGTCATAATACCAAGACTCGAATATACAGCTTGGACTTGACGTAAGAAGTCGCTATAGACATTAGATATCAAGGTAGTTGGTCTATTTTTAGTAGATCCATCACTGTCGAGCAATCCTGCTAAATATGCGGCTCTAATATTTTTAGAAGCGAGCAAAATACATTCTGGAACATTCAATGGCTTCTTTGACTGTTTGAAATTCTTATAAAAATAATGCGACAGATTTTTAGAAATTACTCTTTTCTTGTCGCAGTTGTCTTGTGTTGGCTGGTCCTTTATATTGAAATTGCCAAATGATAAGAAGCCATTTTCAATTTTTTGTAATATAGCGTCATAATATTCATCATTATTAATTGGGACTGACACACTAGCACCATGGTGTTTTCTTCCTCTATAAATCCTACCTGGATAGACATATCCATCTCCGTGCACATAACCAATGAACCACGCGACATCTTCCGTTAAACTTGGAATAATTAATTCAGTTCCTCTAGTTGACAGAGATGAATATCCTGGCAGAACAGTATCGACTCCTTGGATAATGTCGTCCACAAAAACCATTTTATCCCCAGGTGATAATTGGTTAGCACGTTTCCAATCATATATTCCAATATCTGTCAAGACAGCAATTCTGTGCTTTTCAGTGCAACGAAATTGTCCCATCTGTGTTTTAATAGTTAAAACATTCTGAACGCCCTGATAAACATTTTCTGTGACTGTGTGATAGCCATCAGATGTTAACACAAGATCGCCAACATGTACATTTTCAATTGGAACCAAGCCGCGCTTTAAATGTATAAGCGTGCCTTTCGGAAGACACCGTCTGACATTACCGGCTACAACACATTTTCCGATATAATTCATGATATCAGTAATATCGACACTAGACAGTGTCGAACCAACCTTATCATTCAGATGACACTTTATCAGATCATGAAGTTCTAAAAGGATCGAAGGACCAGACGCTTTACCTCCGAATCCATTGATCGTTGAGCCAGGAGGTCTTATTTGACTATAATCAAATTCAACAACACCATTATTGAATTCAGTAGTATATGAATGAATCAACTTCCTAACCGAATCAACCCATCCTTCTCTCGAATCATCAACGACTAATGTGTTCACAATATTCGGATTCGGTGCTGATATGACTATCTTATTCGCACCTTTCGTGTCAAATCCGACACCAACACCAAGCATCGACATGTCCATCAAGAAGCAAAACGGCTCTGCTGGATCTGATTCAATCTTATCATCAGTGCTCACAAATCCACAATTATTCAGAGCACTACTGCCCCTCTCCCACATGAACTTAGTGCCCATCATCCACAATCCGCGTCCTGGAGGCAAGAACTTAAATTCCCACATTCTCACGAACATTTCTTGTGCTGATTCGACAGCTTTATCATAGTCCCACGGAATGTGCATTTTAGCACAGTGTCTTCTTTGGATTTCATAGCATCCTTCTACCACTCTTTTGATAGTATCGAAAAAGCTTTCTTTTTCTCCGTTCTCTTTTATTCTCGAATATGTGCGATAGAACACAAATTCGCCCATCCCATTGAATCCGAATTTTGGTTTCGTGCCGCTATACTGTTTTGTGAAAGAATCTGGCAATCTAAAATATGCGTCGTTCTCGTGTTTGTCGCCGACAAAAACGTTCAATGATGTTGACTTAATTTTTCGTGTTGTTGCTGCTACTGACATAACTCTCTCCAATCGGATTTCAAAATCTTTTTAACTAAATCAAATGTTGATGAATCGACTAAAAACTTTTTTCTTATCTCAAAAAGTTCACATAACCTTGGTAATCTGTCACATTCAAAAGGATGTGTTTGAGGCAATCTCCTCATAGCACCATAGCAACTCTTTGACATCGACATATACAATGACGTTATATTACTAGATGAATACAAGATAGATAGATTACAAAAAGAGTCTGGTGTTTTTCTCTTAAGCAAAAATTCAAGCATCCCACGATCACCAGATTTAGCCTCAAGCATCGAATATATTCTGGACAATGAAGTTATTGACTGATCTCTACTATTAATCTTATCAGCAACATTTTCATAACATATCTTCAGAATATTGTTCTGTCCAAATACCGACAAGCCTTTGATTATGAGATTGTGTTTCCTAGCATACGCCGCTACGATATTGATAAAATTATCTCTATCATCACCATCAAATTCCCATTCGGCGAACTTATTGTGCAAGTTGGAAACGTATCTCCACTGGTAAGTTTTACGTGGATCTGTGTTTTTTGGGAATTTAAGTGTAACACCGTATCTTCTATATATTCTTGCACATCTATCAAAAGTATCTAAAATAGCTTGTTCTTCGTAGTTGAAAATCTCAGTATTGAAGTCACAAGAAATTGTTTTCATATCTTCCTAACACAACGAAACATGCGTAACAAATCAATATGATTCCAGAAACGAACGAAAATATCGAAGATAATGATGACACTATACAAGAAGGTATGGTGCAACCAAGTGAACAAGACATCTTTGAACAGCAATTCTCAGAACTTATGAATGGATTCGGAAAAGCTTGTGCTGATGCAAAAGTTCCAACCAGCATAGCTATTGCAATACATCCGAATCACGAAGAACCTATGGTGTTCATGAATGGCGATGGATTTCAGGTAGCAAGACTATTAGCGTATGTCTTAAGACATATGAAAGAGGATCTATTCAAAGAACTGATGACCTAATCATATCTTGTTATAGTAATAATTGATAATTCTGTTCCCTAAAATTATCAATTCATTAGCAGCAACACCAGCTGCTGCACCATTATAAATTTCACCAGTCGGTAATATATTGTCGGTTGGTTTGAACACATCAATATATGATATACCATCAATAGATTCAATCGCTTCTATCAGATTAGACACATAAAATCCTTCGCCCATATCCCAATCGTCGATATTGAAGTACTTCGATACAACGTCTTCGACTTTAGTCTTTATAATAGAAGCATCAGTATTTCTGTCTATAATGACATTAATCTCAATGTCTATAGGTTTCAGAATCCCATCATACACTTCGACATGATCAGTCAATACATTCAATTGTTCTATATATGTCTTTATCCCAGCTTTCAATCCTTGGTTTGGTGCTGTCGGGATGTCGTTTGGGCCTTGTGCTAGGACATATAATTCGATCAAGTTAGCATTCAGTCCAGTTCGTATAGTAGAAACAGCTTTGGACACAGATCCAAAAGATGGATGGCTAAAGTTCTCAACAGATTGTGCGTAATCTGTCGCTGTAACTATAGACCTCTGTAAGGCGAAATCTCTCGGTGCCCTCTTCTTAGCTCTAGCTACAGTTTCTTTATCAACACCACCATTCGAAGGTGTTATATTCCTGAAATTGACTGAGACTGCAGCATTTCTCGAATTATTCGAAGATATCTGCCTGCTGGTGTTTATCAGTCCGACACCAATTCTACCATTCTTTCCACCACCTACCCTATAATCTATCAATATTTCAGAACCGGACAACGGTGTCTTGCCTGTTATATCATCACCAAAAGAGAATTTGACATTACCGCCGATAAAGCTTACTTCTACAACTTTATCGTTAGGTCCATAATTCTCTATAGGCTCGAAGACTGGTGTCCATTCTTCCTTAGAAGAACCATACATGACATTGACGAAAATCGGGTGTTCAAGAATATCGTCGTCGACCAACGTGTATACCTGATTTGGACCACCGGCACTTGTGAACGAAGCGGTTGAACCAAATTGTCCCTCAACACCCCATGCTATAACACCCCTTTTATTTGGACGAATTTTGATACTACTAACCCAATCATTAGGTGCACTATAAATTTCGTAAAATATCTGTGAACCATCTGAACTACTGACAGAAAATTTCGTACCAGCTTCTATCTCGATTTCTGTAGGCACTGGTACATCTACTGTACATTCTACATCAACAACAGCAGGTGTTTGTCTCTTTATTCGCTGATTTATCAATGCCAGATGATTAACAACAGCTTCCTCAGTCGTAGAGGTTGGGAGGAACGCTTCGTTGGATAATATATCAGACCTCAATGATAGTTTAGCTGTAACAGCCGAAACTATTTCGAGTATCATTATTACTCCATTACTTGCGATGAAGTCATTGAAATCATCGGGGAAGTAAGTTTTAATATATTCAATTATCGCCCTCCTAGCAGTATCATAGTCTAATCCACTGAAATCCAATCTACGCAAATTCGACGGTGGAATTATAACACCAATCTGATCAGGATCAGAAGGAAGGTCAAACAACGTCTCTCGTACATCTTCAGCCATGACAATCAATTCCTACTGTTGACCTATGAATCTGTTTATAATCAGCCGTCTTTGTGGATCTTTTTTGATGGTAACAACCAATTTCAGAGATAATCTGTGATCATCCTCTATAGTTGAAATCTCTAAGAATTCTATATCAACACGCGGCTCAAAATTTTCAATCGCCGATCTAACATCATTTTCCAACAAAATTATATCTTGTGGAGTATTATTCTCAAAGACGAAAGATCTTACTCTCGTCCCAAAATCCGGTCTATTAACACGCTCTCCTGGTATAGTCAACAAAAGTTGCAATATATCATTCTTGATAAGTTGATCGTCCTCCTGACGAGACATAATCTTTTGTTTTCCACCTATAAACGGCGGATTATACCCATAAAACACTGTCATTTCATCACCACAGATAGATTGTTGATTTGGTCTTGAATCTGTAGTGCTTCAGTCGCGGCACTATTCGCAGAATCTATTGCATTATCACGAATAAGTATAGTTTCCGATTTCTTATTCTTCATCTTAGCGATTATATCAGTGAAATCGGTATCACTATTTTGAGCCATAACTTCAATAGCTGCAATATTGGATGATATATCATTTATCAATTTCTGCGAAGTCTTAATATTTTCCTCAGCATTAGCTCTCCGCATCTTCAATGCATTCAATTTATTTATCAAACTGTACTGAATGCTTAAAGACTGATTCGCGATCAATTCTCTACCGTCAGCATCTATACCCATTGATTCATAGTCATAAGAACTCAAATCATGCCTATTCTCATTGACATTAGGCACCAACATCTCATTCACTTCTTTTGGGACACCATCGTTAAATTCAAGCACTTGCCCTATTTGATATGTTCTAGAATTATTGCCGACAACAGATTTTGATGAAGATGACACTGAATATATCAATATGTCCTGCGAATTCCTTCTAGATACTATATCTATAGTTCTTGTCGGTTTCCGTTTATATAAAACACCGGCAGGTACTTTTGGAAATAATAGATCAACTCTTGGTGGGCTATTATTGCTTATCAAATATGTGACATTCCCGCCATCATCCGGCAATTTCGGTATGACGTTATTATATAATCCAGTTGGATATTTTACAATCATTCTATTCTCTTATCTCATGTTCTACTTCGTTCTCAGGACATTCCTCGAACGGTCCATTATATGTCTTACCTCTATCTTTGGGTTGTGTACTCTTAGGCAATTCTGGTCTATCAATTCTATCAACCGTATCACCACCAGGATTCGGACAGCCAGCACCAGGACCAGGAAATGCCCCACACAAGAATGCATTTACTCTAGGACCATTGAATGAGACATTGGTTGAAATATTGCCATTCAAAGTCAATTTAACACCACCAGCCTGCATTTTAATTGCTTTAGCTGCTTTCATCAATATATCACCATCAGCTCGAATATTCACATCCTTAGTCGAAATGAGATTGACTTCCTGATTTGCATATATCTCTATCTTACCAGATGACTCATTGTTATATATAACTATCTTCTTCTCAGCATCATCGAACCATTGGTACATCCTACGACCTTTTTTGGCTCTCCAGATACCGAGCTGATTCGTTTTACTAAACCAAATACCTCTACGTTGACAGTCGACAACCTCTACCCACGGACCGTCACCATTCTCTCCGTCTCTAGCTTCAAATCCCTGTTGCAATTCGCCACTACCAACCCCAGATTGGTTTGCAGGATCTTGTGGGGCTACTCCTCGATTACCTCTTGTCTTGAATCTAATATATTCATTATCATGGTCTAATTTTAGATGATGAGTCTTGAACTCAGGATTCTTCATCATCATTGGTTTTCTGATGAATTCATTCTCTTTAAGTCCTTGGTGTTTTCTCACCCATCCTTTGCCAAGTGCTGCAGCTATCATCGTATACTGATATCTATCATTAATCTCCATACATTGCCCGAGAGGTGAACTCCAGGTAGTGTGGTTAGCTTCATCATTTTCATTGAACTCCCACAGAAATCCTCTTGGGTCTCCCTTCTTTGGGTCTTTCTTCGCTGCTGGGGTGCGTCTACCCTTCAGCATTATTCCAACGCCTCTAGGTAAATCGTTCTTCTCAGCTTCCTTCTCGTCGGAGCCTCTATCATCGAGAACGAATTTCAGACCATATCTAGTAACAATTCTGATCCATCTAGCATCACGCTTGTCACCCCAGTGTTTCTTCTCATTCTCACTTCTGTGGCCACATTCTTCAAGCAATTTTCTCTTTATGAAATTGTCTTTTGCCGGGTGGAATCCTTTATCATATGCCTGAAATAACATACCACCTTTAGTTCTTATTTTGAACCATCTATAGTCAGCTTTGTCTTCTTTAGACAATATTCGAGGGTCATCATATTCATCTTGTCTAGATTTAGATTCTATAGGGCCTTTTTGTGCCCACCCAACGTCTCTTATCTCTAATTTAGTGCCGTATCTGCTCTGCAATAATATTTTGCGTTGATCGCCACCATCAGATTCGGCTTTAGGAACGTTATCGTTCAACAATTTCTGAAGATATAGCCATCTTTTTATCTCAAATTTCTCATCCTCTTTGAAATCGCCTTTAAATTCACCAACATCTTGTTCTCTTTTCCAGTGAAAACCTTGATCGCCCATAACTAACATATGACCATATTTCGTGACCCTAGCCATATATTTTTTATCTGGGTCATTTACGATTGGCTTCTCTGAACGTTGCAAGAATTTAGTATTCGAGACAGCATCATGGTCTGGTTCTGGAGGTGGAACATCATGTTCTATCGGATAAAATCCGACAGACGAATGAATATCTAAATTACCATATCTATCAGTCCATCCGTGTGCCATCGGCCTGCCATCTTTTGGCAGATATTGTCTGTCATAATCTATTGGTCTCTTATCAACTATACCATTTTCGTCTACTGGTATTGGTGATATATTGTGTATCTGTGGATAAGTATAAAATTTTCGCCTCGTAGGAGTAGCATATCCATCCCATATCGGACCGTACGGATGATTCTTTTCAAATGTGATCCATACAACATCACCTATAGATGGACTCACGAATCTTGCAGTACGTTTACCTCCAACGTCTAGAGCACAAACTGCCCATGGACATTCATCTGGTTTCAAATCATCGTCGTGTAATTCTGGGCATTTAAATCTGATTCTACCCATATTCAATGGGTCATTAGTTTCGACAACTAATGATCTGTATTTGCCTGGGAATCTTTCCGGCAAAGGCTTTGACCTGTCACCGAAGAATTTATCCCACACAACATCAATATTATCCATAATCAATAACCAATCAAATTTGATATTCTTTTAGTATACTCATCTTGGACATCAACAATGTTCTATACCCACGCATTACCCACGGACAATATTGCTTGAACCATCCAATTTTTCCGTCCAAAGATAAATTATCAATGACTTTAGAAAATTCTTTTATTTTCGATCGTGTCTCATTGCTCACTTCATCAGAATCAATACATATCATCTTACCAGCGACTTCACCTATCTCCAACACAAGTATATACCGAGAATTAGGGTTTTTATAATTCAACCAGAGCAAACGCATGAATAATGTCCCTAAGGTAGACGTCAGAGCACAAGTAGAGATGAAATTCTCGATGACAGGATCACAGGATTTCGGACACCTATGTAAAAGATTTGAATTCAAAGCGATGGTAAATGGTGGTTATATAGCTAGAGGACAATTAATAGACCCATCATTCAACATGTTACGAACATTAATAGACGCAGGATATTTAGCACAGTCACGTAAGCAGAAACTCGAAATGTCATTCACAATAAAAGCAGCACCAGATGGGCAGTTCCCCAAAAAGGCTACACGTCAACAAAAAGTGATAATAATAAGTATGAGTGCCAGCGGGCAAGACTCAGACAAAGGAGTGCTTGAATTCATAGGGATAGACCCACCATCTTGGTATCTTAACACTGGCGACGGATCTGGCAAGGTATACGTCGGTAACGTCAAAAAAGTTATACAAGAAGTTGTAAAACAATATGCACCGAGTGTCAATCTCAGCATAAGCAATACAGTCGATTCAAAGGAAAACAAATGGTGGATGATGAGACAAGACCCAAAGACATTCATAAGCTCATTAATAGATTGGTCGTCATCCATCACACAAAATAGGACCAATTGGTTAGTTGCTATGAATGATCATGAATTGCATATCAAAGAACAAGCTGATATGCGATCTAGGCAAAGAGCATATTATAGATTTATGGATGACAGAGCTAATGATACAATAAGTTCTTGGAAAATATTATCAAATAATGCATTATCAATAACAGAAACCAAAATAATAACACAAGGATTATCGGCTATTTCAGGGAGATATTTTGACAGAATAACAGACATATATGAGGAAATAGTATTCGCAAAAGATATGACAACTGCGAAAAAACAAGTGGCTAGAGTCGCAAATGATGAATCATTCTCAAAACCAAATGATGCACCTGGCTCTGGCCCAACAGAAGTTGGCTGGACTTCGGTACAATCGGTTCCTGAAATTTATTCAGCTGGTGATGCCGGATTAAGATTAGACGAATATATAGATGGCAGGGCACGAGGAATGTTTTTGAATTTAGTTCCCGGTCTATTTAGAATGAAATTAACTGTTATTGGACATGGTGAATGGTCTGATTGCATTGGACTTGGTGTTGACACAATATACTTAAAGTGGACATCAGACAATACAAGAGGTAAATCTCTATACTTCCTATCAGGCAATTGGTTAGTATATGGGTTCCAACATGTGTTTAAATTGGGATCTTGGTATACAGATTTGTATATTTCAAGATTCGATCACAATTCAAATGCGAAAAAGGTCGGGAAGAGTTAACTCAAACTTGGAAATACTATGGAATCAACTGGATACATTATTAACGCATTTGCTCTAGGCCAATTTAAAGTATCTCTAGCTCCATTATCATAATACGCCGCATTGAACGATATCAACACCCAATCTAGCAATGGTGTGCCATAGATTTGATTAGCTATCAAATCTGGTCTACCCTCGATTATATTCGATATTTTGAACGTCCCTATAAATTCATCTGATGGTTTCTCAATTAACCATGACGGCTTAACAAATCTACCGAATGTTTCAACATTGTCATAGATTATAGGTTCTGATAACCTAAATCTAGAGTTCTTATCTAATTGGAACATGTTAATACCATAAATCTTTGTATGTTGGTTCAGGCATCAAGCCCATGAAATCTTGAACTGCTTTACCATTCGCACCATCAACAACCCCGGTAGTCCAAAGTCTCAGATCACAAACAACATCAGTTCTCAATGGAAAAATGTCGGCACCTGTTCCAACTAAAGTCTCACCATGTTTCACATCAACACCACGTAGCCTACACGAATATGGATTTATACCTGTAAGATATGGATACGAGAAATACACTAAATATCCATTTCTCGTAGCATCTATTGTCCTCAAAGCTGTAAAATATCCTCTCAATTTCTGTAATTGATCTTTTATTTTAGCTATCGTCCACACACCACTACCGCCTTTACCTCTGCCTCTCGGTGAAGTATGTGTATCAACAATATACGTAAAAGACAAAGGCATTTCCCTAGCACCGGACGTTTTATAAACGGCAACAGGTTCAGTCCCAGGTAATTCCGCTTCCTCCCATGATCCTCTACGATTGTCAGTCAATAGTTTTGGTGGAAACTGGAATTCTATCGGATCGAATTCACCAAGTTTCAATATTACAGTATTAGCAATTGAAATATCTTGTTCAGTATACTTGATCATGAGCCAGCCCACTGATTTAAGTTATTCGAAATCAAACCACTCTCACTATTAGGCGATGAACCTAAATACTGTTCTATCAGATCGTACAAGTTCTTTGTTCTATCTTTAGAAGATATTGAATCAATAAGTTCAACGATTTTATTCAATAAAGCATTCTGAGCCTCTAAAAGATTTTCTGATTTCGAATTAATTTCGCTACCTTCAGTTTTGTCCATGACTTGAACTGTCGATATCGCCTCAGATTTAATCGCATCATTTATCCCAGACGCCTCAGCATTTCTAATAGCCGGGATAGCTTTAGAATTTATAGCTATCTCAACCCTTTCAGCAGTTTGTTGCAATAATGCTGAATATTCTTCAAGTTTAGCACCAACAACAGCCATCTCATCGCCAACATTAATGCCACTAAAACCAATGTTATCGACAGCAGATTTCATATTCTGTAAAGTAGTGACCAACGTATCTGCTGGTCCTTTAAATTTATTGACAGCCTCATTCAATTTATTTGCAGCAGTTGAGATACCAGCAGCGAATTCATCAATCAATGGCAAAGCAGAAACACTAGGTGCTAATATATCATCAATAACGCCAAAATTGATTGTTGACAATTCTCTAAACGACGTAGACAACAGCATAATGCTGGCTGATATTGTGTTCAGAGTGCCAGTAATCCAGAGAAATCTCTCCAAAGCTCCGGACATAAAATATAAACCAGTAGACAATGAAATAGCCGCAGGAATGAGAGCGAGTCCAGCTGCTGTCATAGCGACAGACGAACCTATCAAAACGGAAGACCCGACCACCAAAGCAGTTGATCCCGTCACCATTCCGAGACCGGCTGTTATCAACATTCCGCCAACACCAACTAACGACGCAGAAATATCTAACAAATAGCTAACAGATCCATCAATCGCATTGACAGCGAACAAAATACTAGCAGCTGAACCAATTAATGCATTACCAGCATATTCTAACATGATGGCAGATGGCATCAAATACATCGCAGATGTCAATAATTCGAATGCAGAATACCTTAATCTATCACTAACATATTCTAGCATGACGGTAGATGGTAATAAATCCATCGAAGCTATTAATAATTCGAATGCAGAATATTTTAACCTGTCGGCGACATATATAAGCAACGTCGCACCATCTGCTAATTTCGGTATGGCACCAACAATATTTTCCGAAAAGTTCAGAATTTGATTTCCGAAATTACTAAGACTAACTGATGATGTATTCATAACAGCAGCACCGTGAAATAAATCACCAGACGCTGCAGCTATTTGTGGTCCAATTATTTTCAATTTATCAATATTAACCATCACACCATCTAGTGACAGTTCGTTTAGAATATCTATCATACCAGAAACACTACTCAAAGCATCATATACTCCTCTAACATTAGAGGATTCTATTGTCGCCAATCCGACAGATAATTCTTTGAAGCCAACGCCTAGTGTTTGTATCGCCTTACCGATCGATTCTGTCGTCGCGGTTGGGAAAAACAACCAAGCAGCACTAATACCGAGAGCCAGAGCAGTCAACGCTGTCATCGCAGATGCTATTGAAGATATTGATGTCTTACCAAAATAAATTGAAGCATCAGCAAACAGCATAGCGAAAGATTTTATTGTCTCGCCAATTTTGATGAGAGACTCACCTATTCCAGAAAAGAAATATAATGCTGTTGACAATGCAACACCAGCAGCCAACAATACAACAGACGCTGGGAGCAATGACATACCAGCAGTTAATAACATAATAGACGCCGGAAGCATCATAGCACCAGCAGCTAACAGTAGCGGACCTGTTATAATCAAGTCTAAGGAAGCAGCTCTCAATTCTGAAGCAAATTTTCGTATCAATTCGCCATCAGTCACTTGCTTTATAGAATCAGTGAATATCTTGAAAGCTTCAGCGGCTAATCTTATGCCATATCCAAATGCCATAGCACCGGCACCAATCATTAACAATGTGGCCCCTATTGCTAACAATCCTGGTACCGCAGCTATCGCAAAATATCCAATACCAACAAGAGCCAACCCAAGAACACCTATAGCTGCAACCATCCCAAACATAATAGGTATAGCATCAAGTCCTGCGTCAACAAATTTTCGTATCAATTCGCCATCAGTCACTTGCTTTATAGAATCAGTGAATATCTTGAAAGCTTCAGCGGCTAATTTAACACCATATCCAAGTGCCATAGCACCAGCACCAACTATTAACAATGTGGCCCCTATCGCTAACAATCCAGGTGCTGCGGCAATCGCTAAATATCCAAGACCAACAAGAGCCAACCCAAGAACACCTATAGCTGCAACCATCCCAAACATAGCAGGTATAGCAGCTTTCAATTCGACAGCTAATTTTAACATCGATTTATTATCGATTACCTGTTTCGCAACATCAGCGAATATCTTGAAAGCTTCAGCGGCTAATCTTATGCCATATCCAAATGCCATAGCACCGGCACCAGCCATCAATAGTGTGGCTCCTATCGCTAACAATCCAGGTGCTGCGGCAATCGCTAAATATCCAAGACCAACAAGAGCCAACCCAAGAACACCAACACCAATAGATAAAGCAGTCAACGCTGTCATCGCAAACATTATTGAAGATATCGAAACTTTATCAAAGTAAGCCGATGCGTCAGCAAGTGACATAGCGAAAGATTTTATTATCTCGCCAGTTTTGACAAGAGATTCATCTATCCCAGAAAAGAAATACAATGCTGTTGACAATGCGATACCAGCAGCCAATAACATAACAGACGCTGGCAACAATGTTGTACTAGCAACCAACAATAGCGGTCCTGCTATCATCAAATTCCAAGCAGCGGCTCTCAGTTCTGTAGCAAATTTTTGTATCAATTCGCCATCAGTCACTTTCTTTACAGAATCGACAAATATTTTGAAAGCTTCTGCGGCTAGTCTAACACCATACCCAAGTGCCATAGCACCAGCACCAACTACTAACAGTGTAGCTCCTATTGCCAGCAATCCAGGTGCCGCAGCGATCGCCAAATGTCCAAGACCAACAAGAACCAATCCAAGAACGCCTATAGCCGCTATCATTCCAAGCATTGCCGGTATCGCAGCCCATCCAACATCGGCTATTACCGCAACACTTTTGGCGAACATATAAGCTCCAGCACCTGTCATCATTAATGCGAAGCCTAGAGCTATCAGAGGAACCATAACAGTACGAACTGAATTACCAAGATAGAGCAACGCAGTCCCAAGAGATCTAAACAACGATATCAGAACATTACCGACAATTCTAGTTAATCTTACAGCGACATCTTCAACAACATCCAAGAATGCAGCGATAACTCTTCCGATCGTTTGGAAAAATATCACTAAATTATTGCCGATTACCGGTATTTGTGCGGCTAATCTAGTAAAAAAAGCTCCGAAGATATCAAAAAGGCCACGCAGACCACCAGACAGCAACAATGCAGATGCTAAAACCAGACCAATCACAAATACTAATGATCCCAAAGTCTTAGTCAGCCAAACAACCAATTTAACTATAGGTCCTATGATCCATAGGTTTTCTAAAAACACCACGAATCTTCTTATAGCCGATATCACAGATGTGAAAGATTGGATCACATAGTTCACTACTTTCAAGAATTCTTTGAATATGTCAATAGCTGGTTGTATGAAATATCCTATTAATGCTACGCCTTCATCTCTCAATATTCTCAATTGTGCGGTTAAAGAGTCGTTCGCTTCTGCATATGGGTCTATAGCAGCAGCTTGCATTATTTCAAGTGCCTGTTGTAAATCTGTTATATTATCAACATTCAAGCCCATAGCTGCGGACTGTTTTTCAATAGCCATAGCCATTTCCATGGCTTCAACAGTACCAAAACCATAAGCTTGTGCTAATGCTTTAAATCGTATTTGTGCATGTGCCGGATCTAATCCGTTTTCTACTGCTTCAGATATCGCACCATATTCGTCTTTAACCTTACCACCAGCAACTATCATCGCCTTACTGAGATCTTCAACCGAACTTATGCTCATCCCAGCAAATTGTTCGAATTTTGCACGTTCTATTGGATCATTTAGATTATTGAAGAATGCGTTCGCTTGATCTGCTGTATATCCAAGTTGTCCGGCTAAGCCAGTAAACACCATCTTCATTCTATCATATTTCTCTGCCTGATCTTCTCCTCTGAATATCATTTCCAATTGTGCTGCTGATATACTAGTTCCACCCAACACTGTTGACAGATCTTTAGCACTTAAACCAAATGTCCTCATGGCATATGAAGCGAACAACATTTGACGTTGCATGTCAGCAGCGTCAAAACCAACTTGCCTCATTCTACCAGCATATTCAGCTAATTCAGTTACACCAAGACCAGTGAATCTACTAGCCTGAGCTACAGCCAACGCATATTTATCTAATTGGTCTCTTGGTACTTTCAGATCACCAAGCACTTTGTATGCTTCAAGTGACACATCACGCAATATGCCATATTCAGCTGATAGCAATCTACTTTGTTGGACTATTTGCTGCTGAGAACCATATGCTCTATAATTAGATGTTACGAAATTCTCTGTTTCTTCATCAAGCATCCTCATCAGGTCAAAGACCTGTCTCATCACATTATACAACGAGAACTGGCTTCTCGCAACGCCGCCAACAGCATCTCTTTGTCTGTCGAACGCTTCAACAGCTTGTTCTATATATGGAATTTCCGATTGAACCAACCCGATTTCTTCTTCGTGCTCCTTGTTTTTTATTTCGATAGCTTCATAGATATCAGTGAACAATTTTAAATGTTCAATAAGATTATCAGTTTCATCATCTTCGAATTTCTTCATTTTATCATATATGTCGTTCGTTTCGACAATAAAATCATATTGTTTCTTCATATTAACTAATTGATCGTCAATATTTGAAGAAATCGAATTAGTATCGTCAAGAATATTATCGTATATTAAAAATATCTCTCCACCATATTCAGCTGTATCGCTGAACAATTTTACTATATCTCTACGGTTAACAGAAATAGCATTAGAGAAATTATCGGTAGTTGATGACATGCTATCAGACAAATCACTGAAAGCAGTGTTTTGTCCCGTATAAGTTAACAACAATTTATCATTCCCACTCTCCATAGTGGACAATAAATTTTTAAACGAAGCATCTTGCCCAACATATATCATTGACAGTCTACTATTACTATCTTCCATCGTCGACAGTAATTGTCTAAAACTATTCGATGACTTGTTTATCACTAATAATATATCATTCAACCTACTAGACATAGTGTCTAAATAAGAAACAGTCGGTCCAAAATCAGAACTGGTTATCATTCTATACTTAGAAGCAATTCCATCAACAACGTTCTCAGCATCAGATAACTGACTCAATTGGTTTTCAAATGATATAGAATCAACAATATCAACAGTTCTTTCTGCTAAGCCGATATTATCTTCAAATGCACTAAGTTTAATATTGCCAGCTGAATCAGCGATAGCATCGACACTATTACGCAATTCATCAAATTTATCTATGGTCATATCACCAGTTGAACTAATCGTATCACGCAAACTATTAGCAGATTCTATAGCTAAATCTACTGATCGATGCATTCCACCAATACCAGAATCAGCGACAGAACCAGAAATTTCCCTGAACTTTTGATTTAACTGCGTAAATTTATCGACTGATTCTACACCAGCAGAGTCAAGAACACCACGTAATCTATTGGTAGATTCCACAGCTGAATCGACCGATTGATATATCCCGTCAATACCAGAATTCGCGACAGAATCTGATATGCCGACGAGTTCTTGATTTAACTGCGTAAAATGACTAACAGAACTTTCACCGGCAGAGTCAAGAACACCACGCAATTTGTCAGCAGATTCCACAGCCATATCGATAGACGTATGAATTCCATCAATACCAGAGCCAGCGACCGATTTAGCTATGTCGACAGTATTACTCGATAGATCTAATATCGAAGCAGATAGCTTCCTTATACTACTATCAACATCGGATACTAAGTTGTCTATTTTGCCTATAGCTGATTTAGCTGCGTCTACAATTTGTTCTTCTATATCAAGCAATGACTCTTCAAAATCATTCAAAGTATCAAAAGCGTCACTGGCATTTAACGATAATTCTATTGATAAAGCATATATATTGGGATCGATTGCCATATTTTACCTCTTATCGTAATTTTGACAAACTCTTATGATTTTACTGGTATATACAATTTAGTAACAAAATTATAGAAGGTATATTCAACGATATTCTCGAAACGAAAGATTAAAAATGTCAATGATCGATAAAATATTCGCCAAGATACAATCAAAAGCGAAGCGGCTATACGAAGAATCTAATATCAAACAGAAGCTCGATTCTACAATGAAAGCTGTCTCGGACAAGCTCGAACTCGACAAGCCAGAAGAGGGCCAGCAAGACTTGTCAGCAATGATCAAGGACCATGTTGAATGCAAATGGACAGAATCAGAAATAGCAGTATGGCTTGGCACAATCCCAGAAAACGACAAGAGAATAGTTCTCAGATCATTGAAAGGAGCACAAGAAGGTAAGGCTAATGTACTACTTGTGGCCTGCAGGATCAGAGAAGAATATGAAGCTATAAAAGAAAAAGACAAGTTATCTTGGCACGAACAATGGACGGCCATGTCTGCCGGGTGGACATTCGGTGGTGTTGTAACTGGAAGAAAGAAACTATAATGAAAACGATAATAGCTGGGCCTCATGAAATAGAGGCCCCATTGGCCAGAATCCTTGTGATGGAAGCCATCGAATCATGTGAATGGAAAGATTCTATCACTGAAATAGTTCATGGATGTGCCAGAGGTATCGATAGTGCGGCAGCTGACGTATGCAAAGACAGATGGCCAATCAAGGGTGTTGAAGCTAATTGGGCCAAATATTCAAGGTCAGCTGGGCCAATACGAAACAGTGAGATGGCTAAATATGCTGATGCGTTGATAGCAGTGTCTAACGGAATCAGTCCAGGCACAGCAGATATGATAAAGAAAGCCAAGAAAGCTGGATTGAAAATCCACATCCTTGAAATCGATCCACCGAAATTCAAGGTTACATAATCACATATCTGTAATTGTACCAAATTGGTTTTCTATTGGCACTATTTTGTCTGTGACACTATCATATCTCACATTCGGCACATAAACAATACAACTATCGCCACCACCAGCACCAACGATCGACTTCACCAATAAACCATTACCGACATCCACAATCATCGTGATTGAATAATCATCACGTCCTATCTCCAGCCATTCCATATCAATCACTTTCTTGATGCTTGTATCAATTTTTTAAGTTCAATCGTTTTAGTTCTAGTCAATTTCTCGATGCGATCATCATGAATCTCTCGAATACGCTCCCTGCTATATCCACATCCAGTGATCATTTCGTTCCAATCTTTTGTCAATTTCTTGATTCCACCATCTATATATTCAATCAGTGGCGGAATTGAATAATATATCTTGAAATTGTGTCGCGACAACAAGATAGCGTTGGACAATATGCTCTTAATGCCTGCAATATCGTTGTCAGGCGATAATATAATACCATCTTTCGGTCCAAGTATCTTGATTTTCTTGATCTGGTTTTCTGTCAAAACAGCACCACCGGTCGCCAACACCTGATTAGTCAATGTATATTGATCAAATATTGCTTCTGTCAATATTATATATTTCGAAGCTTGAACATTATCGAAGCCATACAAAAAGTCACCCTTAGATCCTTCTGTCTCACCAATTATTTTATCACCATCATATATATTCACATCAGGAAACAGGAATTTCTTTCCGATTGATGATCTGCTCTGCCAATATACTAGAGTATCGAATTCGAAATATGGCCAATAAGCATCTAAGCCTAGATGATATAATTCATTATCTGCAATACTTTTCTTTGTATACCCTCTTGAATATAACCATCCCCTGACTAAATTAGCATCATCGCCTTTCGACTCACTAAGCAATTTTGAGCCTTCAGGAAGGCTTACGGAAACCTTTCTCTTGGCCTCTTCGTCTTCTGACCGTACGTCTGGCCTCAGGTAACTTTCAACGTCTTCCGAGCCACCGAGGATATCTTTCAGGGCATCATGGAACGAACATTTTTTATACAGTCTAACGAATTTTACAAAAGAGCAATTTCTCTTGCCGGTTGATGGATCGACTGGACCAGCCCATTCGTCACCTCTCCAATCATGGCAAGTCGCTTTAGTCAGAGATATATTGAATTTCTTATTATCATTGCCGTAGAACGGATTTTCTATTACAAGCTCTGGACCGTTCTTGCCAGTTCTTGATTTATAATCAAAATTGCGGCTTACCCAATTTATTATCTTGTTATGCGGTATCTTTTTTCTAGACTTGTTCTCCATAATGCATTAAAATACGCACGAACACATATATCACATAATCACGAATATGTATTTTCTACTGACTCTCGTCGTGCCATTTGGCAATGTCAATTTAATCTGATATCTATACGTTCCTTTGAGAAATTGCGACGTATCTAAATCATACTGAATCACCCAAGGATTAGATCTATATGATCCTTGACGCAGACCAATTCTACATGGTTCGTCTGATACCAAAGTCTCACAATTTTGTGTCTCTATCGTTATAGACGGTTGGAGATACGGTATTAATGGATTAACCAAATTGAAATTGTAGTCATACAACGGCAATGGCATAAGACCAATTTCAAGAGGTCTTAATTCTGGAGAATTAAATTTCGAGTCGAGCGGTTCAAATCCGAATCTTACAGTCTGTAAACCGTCACTGAGAAACCATTCGTCAGGATATATCCAAAATCTATGACAGGATTTCAACAGCTTTGAATAATTCTCTTCCGATTCTAAATCACATGCATCGGTGCCGTCATCGCACGGGTTAACAGCATAGTAGTACCAAACATCAAAATACACATCGGGGACCGAAAAATCATTCGGTATTGTAAAAGGAAGGTGATATTTACCAGCAAGGTATGATACTAATATCGGATCTGTGCCGCATTGACCTTCAGGTATCGATTCTGAATCTTGACATAGCGGTGCTGGATATAGATCATCATCTGGATCTACCACTGGTATAGTTGTGACCAAGTTATGCGGCAGTACTTGCGATTTATAAATTTCAATATATCGTACGGCGTATGGATCTTTCAATGATCCAGCGTGAAGGAAATCAACGTTCAGATCAACAACTTGCCCACGTCTGGCTGATATTCGTGGCAGTGCACCTATCAGATTTTCACATGACATGTATCAAATCTCCTATTCTTGTACTATATTTTTGATACAGTCAGCGTAAGTTCCTACCAGATTTACCTGAACGCGATGCCTTTTCTTGTGCTTCCCTTTCTTCGTCTAGCTTTTTCTGAATTCGTTTCATCCACCATTTTCTGTCTTCAGCGGTCATATTGGCTTGTTCGAACAAGCTGAGCTTCCCATAGTATTTTAATTGGAATTGTTGTTCCAATAAATGGTCATATTCTCTTTGGAAGGACTCAGTTGTTCTTTGGACGAAAAAAGGTGTCTGTTATCGGTAATTCAACCGAGAATTCAGTTCCGCAATCGGGGCACACAATATCAATGGTACTATCAATTTTCGGGGTCTTCTCTTTTAGCCATTCTCTGATAGCCGAAGTATCCTTAGCGTGCAATTTCTGCACAAATGCTCTGATCTTGAATCTGTCTGTGACTCCCATGATACTGACAATTATTCTCTCAAGATTATCATCAAGAGTCGTATCTATGTCTATTCTGTTCGCAGCATCAGCGTTCGTATTGACAGATCTTCGAGATTGAGCTATCCTTTTAGCTTCGCTCATTCTTCCTTTTGATTTAAATCCACCCACAGCTTTACGTCTAGCTCTTCTCTGTGCCAACATATCATTAGCATCATATGCCCTGAGGAATTTCACCTCAACCCACATCTTCTTACCGATTGATTCAGATAGATACGGCAGATCAATTCTGAAAGGTTCTTTGCCAAGTGATGGATCAGCAGTACGAACAGTATCAACAAGTTGATTCAAGTCATATTGATGCGTATTTGTGGCACCACATTCTGGATTCGGACAAGTAACGGCGAATTCATAAATGTTACCGTGAGTTATACCACGCAAGAAGTATAACAAGAACATTCTATCGCCGAGTAACAATTCAGATGGATCAAAATTGTCAGGGAATCTACAACATTCCTTGAACAAGTAATCGATCGATTGTCCGGTCTCAGCCAATCTCTGCGTTGCGAGAATTTTCTCAGCGGTCTGACCCATAGCTCTGACTTTAATCATCCCGTCAGGCCAATCATAATACAAGCCGTTACTGGGAAGCATACATTCTTCCCATGGTATCATAGCATCTGTGGGCGATGAAATAATAGCATCGATCAGATCATCAGCTTGCAAATCCTTATATCGACTCAAATCACTGACACGACTATTCATCTGATTTTCGTCGTGATTATCTTGTATGTTAGTCCGATCAACACCGTCGATATTCAGCTCTTCTTCCGACATTTTTGCTCTTTCGCAATCTAGAATTTGTACTACGGAACTGGACTATCTACCAAAATCGTTATTCGGTTCGAATATATATCAATCACCAGATCCATTTATCTCGACAGCCCAATCGTATGTCAATGATACTTCTATGATTTTAACATCGCTTGTAGTGTATGTTAACTCACCATGTCTAATTAACGATGGCCAACTATTAATTAACTTATATTTAACGTCATCTTTATCATCGCCGTCTTCTTTATCTGGCGGGTAATATGACACAGTTGATTCTCTTTTATAATTGCTAGCAGGTTGAAGACCTGTATCAGGAGTCCACACACTCTCTTTCCATTTTTTCAAGATTGCAAGCATGCCGACACAATCATACCATACTATTTTAACATCTTCCCAATTGACAGTTTTAGCGAATTTATATTCTAAGCTAGCACCTATTACAGTTTCTTTGCTCGTATTAAAAGTCGGCAATGTCATATCTTTAGCATTTATCAATATCTGATCATTGTCTCCTAGAATATTATCGAATTCCCAAGTATATGTATAGTAGTATCTTTCCGTCGCTTTCGCAAACCTTCCATTACCGCCAATACCATTAACCATGAATCCTGGCATTATCGTTCTCTCGCTTTATCGTATCTCATAGTGACAGTGATTTTTGATATACCGTTGCTACTATTATCAAGATCGGATGGAGAGACTTTGGTTGGCCAGCATCTATACATATCATAAATCCAAACAGGATCTCCTTTGCCGTTCAACATGGACAATTGAGCATCAGAAGCTAAATCATTAGGTGATGAGATTCTAGAATTAAACAGATCAAGAACTTTTTCTGACCATAATTCGAATATTTTGCCAGCAGTATTATTATCGTTCGGACTATCTTCACCTTTCAACACTTCGTAGAATGTAAAAGATATAGGCTTCCACTTCATCTTTCCAGGTCTATATATCTCGTCTTGTCCATTGTGTATGACAATTTCGTCTATCTCTATCGATGGTCTCTCGCATTTCTCTAGATATAATAATATGCCGTCTTCTCTTCCACCGAATGGCTCGAATATATCTAACGAGAATCTATAGTCGCGACCTGTCTCTAGTAAATTAGACGGTCCTTTGAACGCCGGATCTTCTTTAAATGCGTTCTCGTCGTTACAACCAAGAACGCTAATATTGAACCCTGGCATTGCAAACTCCATATACAAAATGAGGACTCCCGGAATTCGGAAGTCCTCATATATACCATGATCAGAGCAGCAAATTAGCCTTGCGGACAGTTCGGAGTGATCGGTTGCGGAGAAGGTGCCTGTACGCAAGATCCATCAGATCTTGATCGAACAGCACGATCGAATCGCATTGTAGCTTCGAGATTCATGAGATCAGTTGAAGTGTAATCGAGTTCTTGCCAATTACATCCAGCTGGCCATGTTCCCATCATCGACCATTGCTCAGTGGTCTGTCCGGTACCATCAAGCATCACAAGTGCAGCACTCTTCTTATAGAATCTTGGGTGAGCGACTGCCATCGATTGCATGTTGACAACGGTTTCTATCCAGTGATACAAACCGCGAGAAATGTCAGGATCTTGTTCGATGTCATACCAAACGAGAGTCACAGGGTCCCAAGAATGCTTACCAGCGAAGTAAGCAACTTCTTGGTTGTGATGCATCTCCGCTTCTTCGAATTTCACATTCGGTCTAGAAGCTGATTGCAGAACCAGCAATTCAGACTGCGAGAATTGACCGGTGCCTCTACCGAGGGTTTCAAATACCCAACGATGCTTGCGTCGAGCTTCTATCAAATTCGACGGTCCTTGAGCAGAGTAACCACCACCAAAAGGGTTTACATTAAATCCAGGCATTCTATATGTCCTTGATTGAATATCGTAAGAAATTTTGTTAAAGTATTTTTGATCGATAACGAAGCAAAAAATATGATCTAATTATCATTTATATAAACAAAAGACTGGCACCTCGTCGATGCCAGTCCAGTGTGTTAATCGTTATCACAAACGAGTCAAAATATCAGACAATCACCTTACAGGGCATAATCCATTAGGACATCCACCGCGTGGCAGGATACTTCCTTGTATTGAATATGATCCACCGTGAGTGTTATACATCGGAGTGTGGCTCACCGGCTGATAATAACTGACCGGCTGGTGATGGCTTACAGACTGGTGATGACTCACCGACTGATAGTTCGAGCCGCACGCACAATTTGGACCACACGCACAATTTGGACCACACGCACAATTTGGACCACACGCACAATTTGAGCCACACTGCGTACTGTACTGAGTGTGATGTTGGACGTGATGCCGGACATGATGGCTCGTGTGATGTCTGACTTTATGCTTGGACTTACATCTGGACTTGTGTCCAGCATCAGCCGTTGACATAATACAAACCAACGCGACCATCAACACCATGAACTTAAACAACCTCATAGCAATCTCCGTACGAACATTGCAATCTGCTTGATTGCAAAAGATTCTGAAGCAACAATACTTCAGACTTCAACCTCTTAAATACACCAAAATATCAACCAAGTTCATCACATTTACTGCTGAACAGGAACCAATTATTTTTAGTCAACAGTTCTATTTTATAATCACACCACCCACATTTTGTACCAATCATAATCACAATCGTCCCGATGTGAATACAAATGGAACTGCCGTATGGCATGACATATTTTATATCAGTAAAAATATTCATATTTCACTCCTATAAAATATGAAAGAATCAGGTGATAGTATTTTAAATTTGGCTCGATATTCATTTATCATGGAATGATATTATAACAAACAAGGATGTTGAAATGAGTCTAAAACAGCAAAATAATATCAAGTCACTAGTATTCTTATATGATATCACATTATTGATATCTATCATTGTGGTCATAGTATCTTCTATAGAGCTATTTATGTTGTCAGTATATTAGAAAAGGCCACCGATCATCATGATCAGTGACCTTTTCCGGGCGAATATTATTACTTAACGGACATCATGTTGATGTCTGAGAAGTGACGATTCCACCAGCAGCCAGAACTTCTTCAGCACTGAACGAAGCACCTGTTCGAAGTATCGCAAGATTCAGCACGATAAATTCGATAGTGCGTGTTGGCTTAAGAAAGACCGAAACCCAAAGTTCGTTTCTGTCTATTCTTTCTGGCGTGTTATTCGACTCATCAACGACAACCTTGAATGCCGTCAAACCTCTTCTCGATTGAATATCAGCAAGAAATGGTTCGATAGTTGCAAGAACCTGTTTCTGTGTTATTCTATCGTTCGGTTCGAAGATGAAGTTTCTCAACAGTTGTGTGAGATTCTTCTTGATGAAGATCAGCAACATTCTAACATTGACTCTGTCGAGTGCCGATTGCGTTCTCTGAAGAGTCCTCTGCCCCCAAATGACTATCCCGTCCTGTGGGAATTTCACGATTGGGTTGACAGCGTTGCCAGATCCGTACAGTAAGTCTCTCTCACCTTGACTTGGCGAATATTCCACGTCAAGTGCTGTTATCAATCTACCTCTTCGTAGACCAGAAGGTGCTGACCATTGTTCAGCAACTCTAGCGGTTCTACTGAAGACAGACGCAACATGTCCAGAAGGTGGTATCCAAATTTCGATGTTATTGAACTGGTCAAAAGTTCTCAACCAGCACCAATACAATGCACCATAGCTGCTGTTAATCGCTGATCTCAAATCAGACAACAGCATACCATTGTGCCAGTCAACGACCTGCTGTGGTCGTAGACCGAAAGGAGGATCGACGATGTACAACACATCTCCGCGAGATTCGCAAATCTGCAATGCCGTACCAATCACAGCACCAGTCGAAAATCCTGGTGTAACCAGAAGATTGATGTCGATCGATTCAGGATTCTGGAAGGCATACAAACCAGTCGACGTTGCTGGATTACCAATCACAGCTGCATCGAGTTCACTTGAATAAGCAGGATCTGTCGGTATACCGTTGGCAGTTCCAACAAATTCTCTACCAAAGAATTGTGATGGTTGTCTTACAACATATGTCGAGAGATCATTCACGTCATTGTTCAAGAACGCAGGACGCTCTTCCCAATTCACGTAAAGACTACCGTTTGTTCCACCGATCGCAGAACCCGGATTCACAACGTTTCCGATGTATCTCGTACTTCTCTTATCAAACGTCACGTCTTGGATGTTGTCAAGGACTTCTCCACGAGGACCGACGATCGACAATTGATATCTTCCAGAAGCATCGCCGACACCAGCAGTGAACAACGAGAGCGTTACCTTGTAACCATCAACCCAAGTTCCGGGAGACGGTGCAACGAGCCATCCGACGATGTTTGCGAAGTATGCTGTATCACTAGCACATTCATCACTCAGAGGACTATCTTCACAAGACAAAGGAGAAGCAGCCGTGAACAGACCAGACGACGGCAACGAACCTCTATTGTCGATGAAGCCTCTATAAGATCTCTTGTACGGGTAGACAACACCGATTTCTTCCGACAGTCTCAAAGTCTTAATATTCGAAAAGCTCGCAAGCAATTCGATGGTGTCATACTGATGATTCGCAGACGTCTCGATGATGATGTGAGTAGAGCCACCTGGAACAGTCAGCGTGTATGAATTCCACAGCACATCACCGGCAACAACACCAGCCGAATCAATGACCGGGGCTATCGCGTCAGCTGTCTGATTCAGACCGTTAGGAAGAGTGAATTCAACTGTTTTCGTCGAATTCAGACCAATAACATTTACTTTCACTCTGTTGTTACCAGTAGTGATAGAAAACGGTCCGGAATCTGTTCCAAGGAGAAATGATCGTGGAATATCCCAAGCATATTGCTGAGAACCAACTTCCAACGCCCATCCTTGTGTTGAAGAGATCTGTACTCTTTCTCCAGCGACTGTTGATCTGATTTGAGGAACAACAGTTTCACCGTCTTCTAAGGTGTACTCGATGAACAGGTAATCTTCAGAAGACAGCAAATTGTTAGCGGCGTCAACGAAGTCACTCACGTTGTTGTACGTGGCGGCTGGCATTGTGTACGAGTTTGGAGTTGAACCATCAACCGAAATAGAGAACACTCTGTTATTCGGAACGACAGACCAAGTGAAAGTATCATTGGTGTCAAGAACACCACCAGAGACTACAACTCTGACTGAAAATCCGGCACCTTCAATCGGAATATATCTCGATGTTCCATCAGCGGCGTCATCAATCAAGGCACCTTCAGCAACGATCTCGCCGTCACTGTTTCTGTACACTTGGAATTCAGCACCATCAACAGAAGCGTCGTCTGACAGATTTGGAGGACTTGTGATAACAAGAACGAACGAATCATCAACGCTTCCAGTATACGTCCCTGTAGTCTGAAGTGTTGCTGTGGTAGCACCATCAGTCTCAGAAGCATCGACATCATTATAGTCAATGTCCGCTATCGACGCATTATGGAATACCAGTGGTTGTGGGTTGCTATCAACGCCATCACCTACCGGACGCAGATTCAATCTACCGAAGTCAATCCCAGAGAAGATTGGAATTCTACCCCAACCAGAGCCTCTCGAACCGGAAGTGTCAATGCATATGTCAGACAGAACGGATGGCTGTCCTTCTTCGCATTCAACACCGACTCTCATCACATAGCAAGCATTGCCTTCTGTGAGATAATTAAGAACGGCGTATCCCAGGTAGCTGGATGGGAATGGCTCACCAAATGTTTCAACATATTGTGTAGCATTCGTAACCAGAATAGGTATATTCAGCGGACCTTTTTTGGCAGTACCAACAAATCCGGGTCTCAATGGCCCGATTGATGTTGGTAATACGCTTAAGTCTATCTCGCGTGGGAAAACACCAGGACTTAAAAAGACTGACATATGATACTCCAAATTTCAATTTTATCCGATGTTATCGCATCGTGTTTAGAATATTTTTGCATTGAAATATAAACGAATTTCGGATGATACCAAAATCTCGTTCAGTTGTTTCTATCCTCAATAACTTCAGTATCAAGCAAAACTTTCAGCATTCTTCTTGACTGAAGATTTGATATTTGCTCTTCCCTGACGTGCGATTTAGGCAACTTAATACGAGCACCAGGATTAATCCGAACTTGTTGCTCGTTAGCATAAAAATCACTGTTTGGTGTTCTCAATTGCAGCGGAATCATCTGATTTGAGCAATTGTAAACTTCGATTGTATGCGATTTCTGTTTTCCCATTTTCAAACCTTAATTCTGTACTGGTTCGTACCAAAGAGATCCGCCAGTCACAACAGATTGTGACTTAGAAGCTAACAAAATCTGACCTTCTCGTTCTCTGACAGTGGTAATTCTACCAAGTATCGTTGGGACGATAACTTCTGGTAGAGGTAACCATGCTTCAGCTGTGAACGATACCTCATATCTTACTTTTGCGTTCTGATCATGGCCTACTTCTTTTTCAGAAGCATCATCTGATCCGCCGAATATCAATTGGACATTTCCCTCTATTTTACCATCGAACATCCTGAATTCTGCGATGGGATTGAATCTAACCAAGATCTGATATAAAATATATTCAGCATCTCTTTTAGATTCAGCCCAGATGACCATCTGATAGTCAACCAGGAAGGGAACCGGTCTGTGTACTCTGGCAACAGAATTACCACGACTACTTAAGTACCTAGAAGTCATAAAGTGATAACGAGGACTGAATTTTTCACTGTTAAATTTATGAGATCCTCTACTCAACGACGCAACAGGTATCTTAGCCCTACCCTCTACCAAATCATCAGCCCACACTAATAAGCTTTTATCACCACCAGCTATCTTCACACGCATAAATCTGAACGAATCTTTTGTAGGTACACGTATACCTGTCCAATATTGTTTCATCGAATCATCGAGAGAATGAAACGCCGGTATCAGAAATTCTTCAAGATGTGTTGAATATGTTAAAAAATCAGACCCATCAAATGGATTAACATTACTATCAGAATGTGCCAACTGCCTTATCGAAGGCATATCAGGAACACCATGCGGCACAAAAGACGATGATGAATTCGGTGCAGAATTCTTCACAGAATAATTCGTGTTGAAGTCATACTGTGTCATATTAAATCAATCAAATCAAAATCAGTCTTCAAACTGCGAATTAATAGATCAACGTCGCTTTTTAACGTGGTCATTTCTTCGCTGCTTTGAACAGTCATAATACCGTCTATTTTTACTTTGATTGCATCGCCACCATTTTGTCTAGTCAATTTAGTATCTATCGCAACCTCATCTGCCACTTTCTTCACAATACCAGCTGCGATCCTATTCACAAACGTGTGATTTGAAATTTCAAAAGAATTTCTCATCGCCTTCAATTGTTCAGATAGTTTCACGATATGTTCCTTCACTAATTATACCATTATCTTGCATATCATTTTCGACTCTAACAGATATATCAGCAGTCAAAACTTCAAGCTGACATGAGACATACAGCCATATATATTTATAATTCCCATGTGGGGTAGCGTTCAAGACCCTATAATTCTTCGGTTTCAACATTAGTGAATTGTATGGTATTTGTACAACATCACCTGTTCGAATCATTCTATCTTGATTATGTTCATATATCTGTCTATGGCTAAAAATTATTTCAGTCTTGTTTGGAGTGTCAACACCCCAACTTGTCAATTCAGATTCAAGAGGCTGTGGTGCGAAATATCCTTTGATAGGTATAGCATTCCAGTACGTCGGATCAGCATCTTCATCCCACACTTGATCATAATCAGCATTATCAGTTCTCAAGAACAATTTAACTTGAGCACCACTGACATTTATCATTTCATCAGCGATTTGCCTAGCTAGACGTATATCAGCCGATTCATTATTATGAACAGATATTGGACTGAATGTCTGTTCGACATCAGATCTATTACTAGTGATGACATCATCATGATTGATCTTGTCACCACTCATCGAAAAATCATGAATTGCCATCTGTCGAATTCCAACGTGGTACTATCGGCAAAATCCCAACACCTGCCGGAAATGTGCCTTCAGCCCGATAAGGACTCTTTGGTGGTGCCACACTACTGTTAAAATCTGGAGATGGACAATACCCCATACCATTCAAATCGCACGCATTAAATGATTCAGTTTCCTTAATATCATTTCTGGCTATACCCCTAAGGATATTATAATAGTCTTCAACGTTGTTACACGGACACCCAGTTTCACTTCTCGGAATAATCAACCACTTCTGTCTGAAACCACTAGCATTATAATTGGAACCAATCCGTATATATGAACCTGGTATTGCTATTAAAGCTTCACTGACATCGACTAAAGCACCATCGGAACATCCTTGCAACATAAGCATCGCGGACAGTTTGTTAGACGAAACAGCAGATGCAGACTCACATCCGGGCACTAATATTTTGTTATTAGCGTTTATTGCAAGTTGTATTTCTATCGATATTCCAGTTGTCATTATAGCCCCTATCAATAAACATGCACGCCAAGAGGTTCACCTAGAGCGATCGCCTTGTTTATTATCTCATCTTTCGCTTTTTGCCCCTCCTGAACAAGTTCAGCACCATCAAGACTCAAAGACCCACCATCTGGCGTTGGCATGCCTGAAACTTTTCTCCTTATAGAACCGACTATCATTTTAGCTTCTGCCAGCATAAGGTCATAACACAGCTCACGTGCTTGAGGACTGCGAAAATGTTGCACTGTCGGAACGTATAAAACTAGGACTGGAAATGAACCCTTAGGTGTTGGATACAAACGAATAAGCTGATCTTTAGCACTTAATGAATCACCATCAACTTGGCTATTCCCTTCATTTATGACTTCCCAATGACCTTCAGTGCCCAATATTTTCTGTGAGAATTTCCTATATGACTGCAAAAGATGATAGTCAGTCAACATATTTTGCGTGCCAATAATATTACTCACATTGAACAAATAGCTTTCAGCACCGAAGATATCGCTGGACTTAGTCGTTAATGGGTCCCAAGCAACATCTTGAATCCAATATGCGTCCTTAGGGAGCGGATACGTGGATTGCAACGGACTTGTCCAGAATACCCCTAATTTTTGTTCTCTTGGAAAATATCCGGCTATAAAATCTCCTGCTACTCTCCAAATTACTTCAAACTGATCTTCTGATATCTCAACTTCGACATGAGGATGTCCAAGCTTAGTCAAGACATATTTCTTCATAGGTTCGCTACGAAGTTTTAAAACCGATGGTAGATCGTTTGGTCCAACAATAGCCATGCTATTCCTCCAATTTATGTTTGATACATAGTGAGTACAAACATATGAAAACAGATTATAAAAGGGATGAGTATGCGATTAGCTGAAATAGAGAATTTGTTGTCAAGAACGGCTGATTTCGAAGTCGAAATATTGGTTGATCCGTCTGCTGATGACGTATTAGAAGATTTAACGATACAATTTACCAGAGACACACCGCCTAGTATAACACCAATATCATGCATATTTACAAGATGTGGTGAACCTAATCATGATGGTATAGCCAAAGCCACAATGCGGACTTCTGTCACCGAATTCATAACTAATTCTATCGAATTTGGCGAAGATCCATATATGATATTACAGCGAGTAAAGGATGCTACTGACACCGCCACAACAGCAGCAGCGGTCGAATTCATGCGTACAAATGAATTCGAAACAGCACAAATTTCGCCGATAAGTGCAGAATTACAGAGAACTAAATTAGATCTATAATCATCTGTAACACGGAACGGCAGATCTCGGACCAAGTGTCACACTTACTCTACTAGCCAAAATAGCAGCCAACACTTCACTTAGATTACTATCATTCAATCCGAGTGCTGCTCTTATAAATGATGCTGGTATCTCGCATCCTATATAAACTCCAGTTTCAAGCAGCAAGTCTACCCACCATGAACATATCAATTCACCCGATTCTACTCCCATTATTCTATAAGTGTCGGCATCAACATTTGTGAAAACAGCATTATAAAGACCGATTCTGTTAACAGATTCAGTTGCTAATACTGACGCGACAATATCATCTGAACCTATATTGAATAGGTTCGCAGTTATCGTCCTACCAGTTGGTGCGATGAATTCAACTGTCTGTGTTGCCATTTTTCAATCTTTCGATGAAGTTCTCTATCATTTATATTTATTTAACATCATATCAACATCATTCAGCAGCTTTCCATTCGTCTTTGAGATTACCTATTGTAATAGAAAAATCTGAATTAACTGTATATTCGAATGCTGCTGAACTATATTTCTGATCTAACATTCCTGGATATATATTGCTTATAAACTGAACCAACGCTGAAGCAGAAATTAGCGTTTGAATAGCAACCGGCAATTGTGTCACAGATTCATCGATTATACCAAGGGCTTGCTTGATGAACGGTGGCACATCTGCTATGTCCATCACGCCCATAGAATCGAATTTAGATTGCAAGTCTTCGACAGAATGGATAGATCCATTTGGTGGATTACTAACCCCCCACAATTCATGATAGCTCTCAACGAATTTCGATTGGATAGTGCCGCTTAATGAGTTAGCAAGTATCAGAAATCTTCTTGCCGCATTAATAGGATCAAATTGTGCTTCTGGAACTGGAAATGACATATATCACCCAATCAATTAACGAACATCAGAAATTTACTTGAAGACGAAGGAGAACCACTAGGACCATACGTAGCCATTTAGATTACGCCTCTTGTGCTGTCGCTATCACATCCCATTTAGTATCAGTACTATTGTAGATCATACCAACATACAAGGTTTTATTCACAACTGTCGTTGTCGGTAACGTAACACCAATAGCCCTATATATTGCATTCCACCCCAACGCACGTGCTGTACCATTATCCTTGATTCTAACAAGAAGCCTTTGACCATCGGTAGGAGTACCAGTTGGAATACCGAAAGTCGCGTCTGCAGCTAAAGCTGTCAATATATATTGATCAGTAGTGCTCACGTCTGGCGTCGGGGTGGCACTCGATGTGGTCGACGTAACCTTTGAAGTGATCCTTTTGTTAGTAAAAGTTTCAGTACCAGCCAAAGTTGCCAACGTACCAGATGTTGGTAAGGTAACGCTAGTATTAGCCGAGGCAGTTAATGTTATCGAAAACGCACCGGCTGTTATTAGACTAGAACCATCAGCTATAGTCAGCGTAGCAGATGTTGCCGGTGCTGTTATGGTGACTTTATTTATAGAAGTCGCTGTGGCAACACCTAGAACAGGCGTCACCAACGTCGGTGATGTAGCGAATACCAATGATCCGGTACCAGTCTCATCAGTAACAGCAGCAATAAGATTGGCACTACTCGGTGTCGCAAGAAATGTAGCAACACCAGCAGCAAGACCAGAAATCCCAGTGGAAATCGGTAACCCGGTGCAATTAGTTAAGACACCAGCACTAGGAGTGCCAATATTCGGTGTAACCAATGTAGGTGATGTAGCAAAAACTAATGATCCAGTACCAGTCTCGTCAGTGACAGCAGCAATCAGGTTAGCACTGCTAGGAGTCGCCAAGAAAGTGGCGACACCGGCAGCAAGACCAGAGATTCCAGTGGCGACTGGCAATCCAGTACAATTTGTAAGAGTACCAGCACTAGGAGTACCAATATTCGGAGTTGTCAATACCGGCGATGATAATGTTGGTGACGTAGCAAAAACTAATGATCCAGTACCAGTCTCATCAGTAATAGCAGCAATCAGATTAGCACTACTCGGTGTCGCAAGGAATGTAGCAACACCGGCAGCAAGACCAGAGATACCAGTAGCAACCGGCAGTCCAGTACAATTTGTAAGAGTACCAGCACTTGGAGTACCAACATTTGGAGTGACCAATGTGGGTGACGTAGCAAAAACTAATGATCCAGTACCAGTCTCATCAGTAATAGCCGCGATAAGATTAGCACTGCTTGGAGTTGCGAGGAATGTGGCAACACCGGTCGCTAGACCAGAAATCCCAGTAGCAACAGGTAAACCAGTACAATTAGTTAAGACACCAGCACTTGGAGTACCAATATTTGGGGTGATCAATGTTGGTGACGTAGCAAAAACTAATGATCCAGTACCAGTCTCATCAGTAACAGCCGCGATAAGATTAGCACTACTAGGAGTCGCAAGGAATGTGGCAACACCAGCAGCAAGACCTGAAATACCTGTCGCGATTGGTAATCCGGTACAATTCGTGAGAGTGCCAGCACTAGGGGTACCAATATTCGGCGTGACCAATGTGGGAGATGTGGCGAAAACTAGCGAGCCAGTACCGGTCTCATCAGTAATAGCAGCAAGCAAGTTAGCACTACTTGGAGTAACCAAGAAAGTGGCGACACCAGCAGCAAGACCAGAAACCCCTGTTGCTATAGGCAAACCAGTACAATTCGTGAGAGTGCCTGACGCTGGCGTCCCTAATATGGGAGCAGTTAATGTTTTATTTGATAATATCTGTTCAGCTGTAGTACCAACTATATCACCTGATGGTATAGTGGCATACGATACAACACCAGAAGTGACTATCACTATACCAGTCGAACTAGATGCTTTTATTACTTTACCAGTGGCACCACTAAATAAAACTAATTCATTATTGAGAGATGATACAGGGCCAGATACATCACCATCACCCCCACCACCTCCACCAGTAGATGATATAGTTAAACTTTCACCGTCGAAAGTGAAAGTAATATTAGTTCCTTCTAAAAGTTCTAGTCTTGATAATCCGCCTTCATCATTTCCTATCAATATCTGATTGACCAAATATTCGGAGAACCCTGTCCCACCTTTTGAGATGTCTATGTTACCAATAGGCTTGAATGCTACTATACCCATGTTGATTCATCCAAAAAGCGTTTTCTCTATCTTTGAATTATGAAGATGGACGTCTATACTTTCCATCGAAAACGCATTTTTCAGCCGGTCCTAAGATAACTCTATTCTTGGTACTATTAACACTTGCCACAGCGTTCAATATAGCGGCGTTCAAATAGTCGCGTGTTATAGCATTTAATGCAAGATCATCTATCTTCGCGTCTATTTCATCGATTCCACCAATATCAAGATTTGATATCAAATCTGTTAATGATTGAACTATACTTGTTACAGACGAATTTATAGCAGCCTCAACAGAAGATTGATCAGCAGGGTCAGATGGTAAATTATCAGTTTTGGCCTTAACTGTCAGCAATGTACTCTGCAACGCTAGTCCTGATGATATTAAGGAATTCACAGCTGCTGTTATAGCGGCTTCGACAGAAGATTGATCAGCAGGATCAGAAGGTAAATTATCAGTCTTAGCTTTAACAGAATTCAAACTAGATTGTGACGCTAAGCCAGAAGTAGCTGAAGTTATCGCAGCTTCAACAGACGACTGATCAGCAGGATCGGATGGTAAATTATCAGTCTTAGCCTTAACAGCAGTCAAATCGGACTGAGATGCAAGTCCAGAAGTGGCTGCGGTAATCGCAGCTTCGACAGAAGACTGATCAGCAGGGTCAGAAGGCAAATTATCAGTCTTAGTTTTAACAAGATTCAGGCTTGATTGAGATGCTAAACCTGAGGTTGCAGAGGTTATAGCTGCTTCAACTTGTGATTGGTCAGCTGGATCAGACGGTAAATTATCAGTCTTAGCTTTAACAGCAAGTAAAAAAGACTGAATATCATCAAAATAGTTAGTACCAGCTAACCCAAGCCATCCACGGATAACTTCATCCATGAAACCATCAGCCCCTAAAAGTGTACCTGCGGCCATAGCACAAGTGAACAATAATTGTGAATTGTCATCAATCTCCTCACGTATCTCTACCACTGTCGGTACATCAACAGCGGCGGCACGTGTTGCTATATCATCTGATAATGTGTTCAACGGAACACCGATTTTATCGAGAATATCTTGAATATCGATATTTATATCATTGACTGCACTTGATGTGGCAAGATCCGTTAAATTGCTACCATTTGGGCCTATACGCGAATAATTATCACCTGATTGCGGCACATTATCAGTATATGTTGTGAGAGTGTCAACAAGCGTGACACGAGGAACAGTTGTTCCGGTAGCAAATGTTGCAGTATTTATTGCACCGTCTGCTATTTTAGATTCGCTGATAGCATTATCAGCTATTCCATCGTTTGTTAACCAGCCTGTAGTGATTGGAGGAAGGTTTGTCAGAGTTGTGACTGTCGGTATCGTCACGCCAGATTGAGTTGGCTGCAACAACACTTTACCACTATTATCAATATCCAATAGTGTGTAATTAGGTGGACTCGTGCGTACAGGCAATGGTACAACTTCGACATCGGCTGTTGAACTTTTACCAGAATATATTATAACATTACCATTCGTCTCAGCCTGCAACAATGTAGCTGTATACAGACCTTTCGCGTTAGTGGCCGAATCCTCAGTTGGAGATGCAGACAACGCTGTAACAGATCCATTATCTGCCTTATAATAAAAAGTTAAATTTGAAGCATCTCCAGTCTTTGGCTTATTGGTCAATGTGTCAATGACTAGCAATGTCACTGATTGCCCTGCTGTATTCTTATACATTTATCTATGGCCCCCATATAAATTCCACGCCCACCATGAAACTTTCACTGCAGTAATCGAAGTATCTTCAGTTCCAACAACCGGTCTACCACGATATGATATCGATAAACTGGCAGAAGACAGAGGTTTAGCTTCAATAACGCACGCTGGTCTGCCGCGATGTGACAGAGACAATGTGCATTGTTCATCTTTTGTTGGCAAACTCATGCTTGTGTCACAGTAAGATCTTCAATTGATATTGATTGATCCAAAACATAACCGTACAATTCAGCCGTGATAGTCACTTTACCAGATCTTGTTGGCGTGAAAGTAATTGTCAATTCTTCATACGTATTATCAGTCAGCGTACTAACTGAAGCCACCACGTCATTTGGAACACCAAGTATTTGTCCACCTTTGCAGACCAACGATACGTTAAGAGCAGAATTAGTTCTCATCATGAATGCTTTAACTGTAACTAGGGCATCAGCACCAACAACAATATCAGCTAATGGAAGTGACAGTGGGTAGTCAGCATTTCTAGTAGTATCAAGTGTCGCCATCATCCAACGACGTGTACCATCACCATTTTCGTTCGTGAATTGAAGTGTCTCACCGCCATCATAATAATTTCTAGGATATGTTTGTAAAACATCGTTCTGGGTGTATAGAACTACATCTGCATATAACCCAGTATTAGTATTATATGTTGTATCAGTTACAGTATCATTCAAAACAACTATCTCGCCAGCAGTACCAGCCATCGCAACAAAAATAGAATGTCCAGAACTAGCAATAACGTCAAATGTAGTTTCTCTACTAACACCTGTGAAACTTATTGCTGTTGAACTCGCTGAAGTACCTCCAGTCAACGTAGTAGAATTAAATTTACAATCAAAAGATGACGTTATACCTATAGAGTTCGAAGCAGCACCAGATATTATTAGATTATTATATGTCGATTTAACAGATGCTGAAGTACTAGATCCAACAAGAAGACCAACACCACCAACATTATATATCTCAATATCGTCCAAAACACAATAATTGCCTGCAATCGACACAGAGCCAGTACTAACACCACCACCAATAACCAAAATATTTGTAAATTGAGATAATGCGTTAGCAGACGTTATAGCAGTATTACACATCAAAAAATTAATATTAAGATACGAATTTCTGAGTCCAGGTGCCGTCGCTACAGACGATATGCCCGTTAATACACCAATAAAATCAACTTCATCAAATAACATATCTGATGAAGTGCCTGTCAGAGAAATACCCATATTGAAATTGACGAAACCGAATTTATAAATTTCAATAAAAGACCTACTAAAAGCCAGAATTCCAACAGCATTACCATTGATCGATGATACATATGTCATACCATTCTGAGTAGACATATCAGTCCTATTCCATCCACCGCTAAATATAATAGGATTCCCAGACGTACCACTGTCTGCTATTGTAGATGGTGCTGTCGTTGCTGCAGCATATGGCCCAAGATCGATCGGTTCTCTTTTATATGTCGTGACCGATTCAGAAGTGCCATGATATCCGCCCAACGCCGCACTAGTTGGTATTAATGTATTATGTATCCCTAGCATCACGCGAGTACCATTTATACTCATTATCGGATACCATAAACCATCATTCTTCCCAATCAACGATTTTAAATTCAACGAATCATCAGCAGAAGATGCTTTACACGCTATCATATTACTTATCAAGAACGTCTGTGCTGCTACGTCTGTTGTAACATATAATGCCACAGATTGTATTGATGACCCAAGTGCTGCACCTGTATCAAATGTCACCCTATGCCACGTAGCCAGAGCACCAATAGCCGGAACAGTTATTGTGTCAACAGTAGTAACTCCAGCGGCATCAGAGCATAATCTGATAGTAATCTGCCCAGAAGTTGCGAGAGTTCCGGCTGTTTGTTTAATCCAAAAACTAACTTGTTGATATCCACTGAAGTCAATTGCAGATCCAAGATCTTTATATGCTGCCAATCCAGTAGTAAAACCAGCGGCGATAGCTATAGAATCAGAGCCATATCCTTCTTTATAATCAGTAGTTAATATTGATGTTGTGACGTTAGCTGAGGCTGTCCAAGCTGTTCTACCATTTCCAGTAGAAGCTATATTAGCTGTAACAGGAGCGGCTAATGTTATTATAGATCCATTTATTTTTCGCACTGTCCCTGTGGCACCACCGACACCGTTACCAACAGATCCATCTAACGAAAAAGTTGATGGATCTATAACAGTGACAGTCCACGTACCGTTTGCGTTAGTATTAGTAGTATGTGCTGTTATAACTACAGTATCACCAGTAGTGAACCCATGTGATGCTCTGGTTACTACTATTGGAGTTGCATTAGTAGAAGAAGTTATCGCGGCGGTTGCTTGTTGTGGTAATGATGTCCATAAACCATCAATACCAAGCGATGTTGGATCTGGTGAACCCATAACTCGGACCGTATCACCAGGAGCTATACGTGCAGCTGTCGCACCCAAAGTTATGGTTCTCCATCTATTGGCAAATGATAAACCATCTGCCGCATCGCTACCATTTTCTAAATCTAAAAAATAAATAGCCATCAAGATTCCATTTCATCAGCGATTGCTTTCAAATCTGCTATACCAACATCCTGCAAACCGGTCCCATAACTATTTATAGCAATCTTAGCACGACTGTGCCAATTCTTCTTTTTATTATCAAATTCTTCAGCTATTCTAATCGTTTCTTGTTCGTCATCATATTGAGTCTTATGGAATTTAAAATCATCGACAGACAATTGAGCTAATGGTCTACCGCCACCAAGATCATAAAATTTGTCGGCGAGTGCGGTAGATCCAGTTATCGATGTCAATAATCCAACAAACCCGGCTATTTTAGCAGCCCATTTTTGCGATGATGTTGACAGTCCAGTACCACCAGATCCTATAAGAACAGATTTCAAATCATCAATATCATCAACATGTTCACTAGGTATTCTTCCCATATCCAATAGATCTTCTATAGTCCCAATCCATTTCGACCCATTATATTTCAATAACTTTTCCTCTCTGAGGAATCTACCAGCATCATCCTTTGATATATCCCTCAATGTTAAAGATTGTAATATAGCAACTTTATCATCATCGCTACCGACTAATTCTAAATCCAACGATTGCTTATATGAATTCATATTTCCACCTCAATGTTTCATTTTATGTTTGACCATATACGAAAATGGGGACCAAAACTTTAACGCTTTGGTCCCCATCGATCATTCAAATCAAGCAATCACCGGACGATATCAGAGGTCTCCAGACAGAGCCTTAGCATCGCCGTAAAGGTCGCCAGAAAGTCCAGCAGACGTAGTCTGAATGAACTTATCAGCACCGATCTGGAATGCGAAGTCAGCATCATCGATGTTGGTCTGAGCGTTAGCAAAGGAAACCTGAGACTTGAGACCGATAACGATCGGAAAACCGCGTCCGGCTCCAAATCTTGCTTCGCCCATGAATGGACTGAAGTCTTTGACGCCAGTATCGCGTGCTTTAACTTCAACAACATTTTCATCACCAGGAACTCTGGCGATCAACGGTCGCAGTCTCTTCGTAAGAGCTGCTATCGAATCATTTCTGACCGAATCTCGGAAAGATCGAACCGTTCTGTAAACTTTGATGTCTGTGTTTGCCGGTTGTGCTGACATTGCTATATCTCCAAATGATTTGAATCAGTTAATTCCGAATCAAGTTACAAATTATATTTGACGAAAAGTTCAATTTTTATTTATCTCAAGTTTAAGATCGCTCTCAACCATTTCAATCACAAGATCCTCAAATGTAGTCCTATTCTTCCACCCCAAAATAGCATTAGCTTTACTAGGATCACCAAGTAAAATATCGACTTCTGCTGGTCTGAACATATTATTATCTATCTTGACATAATCACTATAATCAAGTCCAACATAACCAAATGCAACATTGAGAAAATCCCTAACACTATACATCTTGCCGGTTGCTATCACAAAATCATCTGGTTCATCATTCTGCAGCATCAACCACATAGCTTCTACATAGTCTCTAGCATGCCCCCAATCTCTTTTCGCATCCAGATTACCAAGAAGTAGTTCATTCTGTTTACCAAGTTTTATCCTCGCAACAGCGTTCGAAATCTTCCTAGTAACGAACTCAAGACCTCTCCTCGGACTTTCGTGATTATACAATATTCCAGACACACAGTACATATCATAACTCTCTCTATAATTAACAGTTATCCAATGCCCATACAATTTAGCAACACCATATGGACTTCTAGGATGAAAATATGTTTGTTCATTTTGAGGAGTCTCATGCACTTTACCAAACATCTCACTGGAGCTTGCTTGATAGAATTTTATATTCTTATCAACCAATCTTATAGCTTCGAGAATTCTAGTAACTCCAATACCAGTCATCTCTGCCGTAGATACAGGATGATCAAAGCTAGCATGCACAAAAGATTGTGCCGCTAAATTGTAAATCTCATGCGGTCTAACCTGATCTATCAAACGATTCATTGAACCTTGATCGGTTAAATCAGAATAGTGTATCTCTATTAAGTTCCTTATATGACTGATTCTTGAAAAATCGCTGTTGCTCGATCTGCGAACCATGCCATGAACTTCATATCCCTTATTGAGAAGAAATTCGGCAAGATAACTTCCGTCTTGTCCTGTAATTCCAGTGATTAATACTTTTCGTTGTAAAGACATAGGGTAGTCCTATTAAATGCGAACAATTCCAAAAATAGCACACTGGATATGGCTAAACGGTCAACTACCAGACTGGGCATCATCTAATATCGAAAGATTTCAAAATCTACATACAGATTGGGAAATTAAGATTTGGAATTCGTTCGAAACGACAGAAAGTTACAACAAAATAATAAATTCGCTCAAATGGTATAGCAGTAGATCAGATATTTTACGATATCTGATCTTACAAGAATATGGTGGAGTATACTTCGATGTCGACAATTACATCATACGAAATTTCGATGATCTACTGAACAACGAATTCTTCATTGCACCATGCATGCCAGATGGACACATAAAGCCACATCTAGCATGTGGGCTGATGGGCAGTATTGCTAACTCGCTCGCTTCAAGGCTGATATTGGAAGAATGCCTCAACGTTTTCACAATGATTGATGAGCCAAAACGAATAACATATGGGCCGAATCTACTCGACAAAGTTTTCGGGTCTAGAAATCAATCGATCTGCAAGATATTACCACAACATTATTTCTATTCAATACCGGACAGAAATACAGCACATGAATATTGGAAATCTGACAACATAAACAAAGAAAGGATAATAGCAAGATTTAGGAACGATTTTGTGGATGGGGTAGAACCATATTCGATCCATCTGTGGGGAGTAGACGGATCGTCGCAAAGAGAAGCACAATGATCAAAATAATCATACCATACAGCGAATCAGATAAATGGATAGCGAAATGTATAGAAAGCGTCAAGTTACAAACTGTCGAAAACTGGCTTTGCTATTTGGTAGATGACATCTCGAAAGACACTTCAAATGATATCATAGATTCTATGGTGGACGATAGATTTATTAAAATTAGAAATGATAACAAACAATACCAATGCTGGTCGTATAATAGACTAATCAAAAGTGCAGAATTTGCAGAAGAAGACATATGTGTATCATTAGACGCAGACGACTGGTTATATGATAGCGATGTCTTAAAAAGAATTGAGACTGAATACGAAAAAGGAGTCTGGCTTACATGGGGAAACCACACATGGACAGACGGAAGCCCTAGCATATGTGGCGAAATCTATGACACGAAAAACATCAGAGAAGAGACTTGGAAAACATCTCATCTAAGAACTTGGAAAGCATTCCTATGGAAATCAATAGATGACGCTGATCTGTTGGGTCCAGATCACAAGATACTAAAAGTAGCAGGAGACATGGCGACAATGTTTCCTATGATAGAAATGGCTGGAATCGATAGAATCAAATTCATAAAAGAAATTAATTATGTATATAACAGATCGAATAAGAATAGCAATTTCAGAATACGCAGCGTAGAACAAACGCGGAACGGGAAATTCATCAGATCTAAAAAATCATATAAGAAATTATGAATACAGAAGTATATCTTGAATATTGCGAATCACACGGCAATAATAATATATTACCAAAATTACGAAGTTCAATAATATATGATTTCCCACGTACTATCGAAGAATACCGAACACGAAATGACGAATTATATGAAATATGGGCAAAACATGTTGGTAACATAGACGGAGACGATTATAGAATATTCTCAACAAGTGGTACAACTAGAAAATCAAAACATTATCAATTCGGACCAAACGGAACCGATTTAATCAACATGATGTGGGAATTGACCAGATTCCCATTCGGGCCTCGACAGATAACAAAATTAAATCTGATATACAACACAAATCATAATGTGATAATGAAAGGCAAAAAAGACATATATGATAAGACAATAGATTTCGGTATTATCAATAGTAACTCAGTGATGTCAATAATCAAAGAATTGAAAGGCATCAACGACCAATTTTCTATAATCACAACACCAAATGTTCTTCTATACATGAATGACGACACTAATTTTATCGACTTCATAGTATCAAACAAATCGAGACTAAATTTATTGACTCAGCACTGGGAACCATTCTACAAGAAGAATATGTTAATAAATAGTGGCGTTCATTTCAGTGACACAATGGGAGATTGGACTACTGGGATATTCTTCAGGACGTGCATCAAAGGCCACCAACACACATTCAAGACTTACGCTACACGTCACAACCAAAGGATAAACCTATTAAATCTTGCGAAGACTGAAATCAGACCAGTAGAATTTGAAGATAAAATCGACGAATATGATATCATAAAATGCGAATGTGGTGAGCATAGATTAATTTACGATTTCGTCCCACACTCACCAACTTGTATAAAATTGAACAACGAAATAATATATGATATATCATTAATAGAGAATCTAGAATCACAATATTCAAATCTTCAATTCATACAACAATATGATACTATATTAATTAAGTATATTGCTGATCATATGAAAGAACAAGATATAAATCACCTCACGTCATATTTCAATCGTAGAGGATTCAACGTCATATTTCAAAATGACGCTGAATTGACTATATCAAACAAGAGACCTGCATTTTTCCAGCCGAACACCGTCATTTAGCCGAAAAGGTCATCGACGAACGTGTTCGCATCAAAAGTATCATCTGTCTTAGGAGCGGGTTTTGGAGCAGATTTCTGTTCTGATTTTACAGTATTCCGTTCTGTTGGCTGTCGTACTTGTTGAACTACAGCTTCAGGATCAACAAGATCACGTAATGACACTTCGCCAGCTATAGCTTTCCTAAGATAATCAATCGATATCACCTTAGTTCCATATGAATCAGCAAGTTGAGTCTTTTTTGAAGTACTCAGAGCATCCTTTTGTACCAAGAATGTCAAGTTTCGTGAAATTCCTGATTTTATAATTCCACCTAAAGATTCGACCTCATCAACACCTTCTCTCGTGCCAGTGAAGCAGAAACTTAATCCAGCAAAAGGCTTGTCATTGACGTTGTCTTGAGAGTCACCATTAGCGGAATTCTCTTGATTGCCTTTAATCGTAACGCCATTATCGAGCAGCTTTCTAATCAACCAAGCATTATCTGATATGCCATTTATGACAGAATTCATTGTGATACTATCATCGCCGATTGTCTTAGTCAGATGATTAATATCAAGCCATTTATCTATCGATGATAAATTATCACCATTATCAATGATTAAAAGTTTAGCACGTTTCCTACCTAGCAGTTCTATTCCAAGAGAACCAAGGAATATGTGAAGATCCAAGCACCGTTTACCATTGATATTTTCAATTATTGTTTCTGCTCTAGACTGTCCGACTTTAATATTGCCATCAAGAATCAAATCCTTGATATCGTCGACTTTCAGCTTGTATAGATCAGCCGGGTCTGCAACAAGGTCACTACAAACCAACGCTTTCAATGTCGCATCACCGATAGCCAATATACCGACACCAGTTTTAGATGAGCCTATCCAATGATCTATCTTGCCTATTCTTACGCTTGGGCAATCTTTGGGCTGTGAACAATATGTCACAGCACCATTATTGCCTCTAAGTGTTCTAGTGGTTCTACTACCACATGACGGGCAAAATGATGGTTCTATTATCCTCGTGGTATCAACATCACTATCAATTTTCCTTATGATTTTAGGTATGAGATCACCGGCTAACACAACTTCAACAGTATCACCTATTGCTACATCCAACCTAGATATCTCATCCCAATTATTCAGAAGAGCATTACTAACATTTGTTCCACCAATCCTGACTTCTTCAACAATAGCTGTGGGTATAATAGCACCGGTATGGCCAACAGTTATCGTAACACCAGTGATCTTAGTTTGTGCCGATTTGTGCGGAAGCTTGATAGCCCGAGAATGTTTAGGTCTAAGTCTTGAGCTAATATCTTTAGTGATAAAACGATTTTGATATTCTATCGACGCTGTTACAACAACTATCCCATCTATTTCAAATGGTAGCTTGTCTCTATCACTGACGATTTTGTTGTATAATGCATACAACTCATCGAGATTCGAACACTTATGACATTCAATAGGATTGAAAGACAATTCTTTCAGAAACTCGATTTTATCAAATTCAGTCTCAAATTCCTTGTCTTCTGTGACAATATTGAATGGCACGAATCTAATATATTTCGAATTGAACCCATCCTCTCTCGCTACTATACCATTACCAACATTTCTTGGATTGCTTATTAATGTCTTCTCAATGTCATCGAATGGTACGCCATGTTCATCTTCGCAGATTTTCTTAAAATCTGCAATATACAGCATTGTTTCACCTCTAACATCGCATGTTATCGGTACTGGCAATGTCGTTGGTAAACCGGCAAAATTGATCGCATTAGCAGTAACATTATCGCCAACTTCACCATTGCCTCTTGTAGCAACTACAACCAATTCACCTTTTTCGTATCTGGCTCTAATGCTGCTACCGTCCATTTTCAGTGAAACCATAATGTCGATATCAGCGACACCAAGTTTCGCACAAGTCGACCTATACCATTTCTCGTATCCAAGTATCCCATTATCTGTGTTATCAAGAGATCCCATCGGTATGGTATGTTCGACTTTTTCGCCGATTTCATCGGGCGAATATTGAGCACCAACCCTAGTGAGTCTCACATCGTTCGGGTCCAGTAGTCTAAGTTGATTTTTTATGCTGTCATACTCAGCATCAGAAAGTTCAGCCGCGTCACCACGATAATACAGTGAATCGGCTCTATCAAGCATTGATCTAATATGATTTAAAGTATCAGACATGGTATCCTCATTGTGTAAAGTGTTTTTATTTAAAATACTGCGAAATATAGCGAAATATCATATTTATATTATTATATGGTAGATGGGGCCAATGGCTAGGATTTGCACCCGCGACATTCACCTTGTGAGGCGATCCTCTAGACTGTCCACCGTATCTGTTTTGCAAATACGATGGGTTCTTGCAAAGCAAGCTGAGGTACATTGGGTGGCGATCATTTAAGAATCAAACCACATAGCTTCCCCAAATTTCCATAGCAATCAGATTATTCTGATGGTGATCTCTTAAACGACACAGATGCTTTTGCACCAGAAGTAGTAACGACTTTATCTATGATGACCGATTTTTCTCGAAGTTTGGCAACCAAATCCCTGTTGGCTATGTTTGCTACAAATTCTTCATTCAACGCCACTACCACAGATTTCTTTTCTTTTCTGGGGCTGGTCACTGCAATCGTACCAAGCCCATCATATACTATTTCTAATTTATCACCGTTCGCTAGATCTCTGAATGAGTTTCTCAATTTATCTAGTTCTGAAGAACTTGATTCAATCAACGATTGTAGTTCGAACGCTTTTCTGGCCATCACTAAAGTTGTAGATCGCAATGACTCTTCTGGGTTCTCGTTTGTCATGTAAATACCTTCATGGAAGAGATATTGTTAACAAGAAGAATAACATCACCATTCATTTCAGCAATACCGAAGCAAGTGAAAGAATTTGATGCATATATATACGCTGTAGTCAAGCGAAAAAATGGCAAAGACATACCAGATAACAAATTCGGAACCGATGTTAGGATAGATCCCGCTATTATCAACTTATCAAAAGGCACAATTACTGTCAAAATACCATTCAATATCAATTATGGTATAGATTCAATTGATGATCTAGAAGAGCATTGGTATGAATCATTACAAGCAGCATTTTTAGCATTAATCTATAGTTGCATCAGCTAGACGCTGGCTTCTTGATAAATTTAGAAACAAGTGTCGACATACCCTCAGTACCAGATGCAGTCAAAAACAAAGCAACTATGGAACTGATTTCAGTCTTATCGAAGTTATTAGCTGTCAGAAATAGTGTCACGACAAGACATAGCATGACAAGAAACAATCTCAGAGAACTCCACATTGGGTGATGTTTATCTTTAGCAATAGCACTGCTCACACCTTCAGCACCACAAGCACCAACCATAACAACTATTATAGCAAATATCTCATTTGCATCAAAAGAACTTGCATTAATATACAATATCGTTATCATCGAAACCAATAAAATAACTAACCTTAATATGCTCCAAACCGGGTGTGTTTTATTCATATATCACCATACCGCAAACTAGCGAATAGAAACATTTACACCTTCAGAAACAGCACAATTATTGCTTATCAGACCTTTTTTGATCGCATGATCTATCAAAGGTTTGTTAAGAAATTTTGGAATGACGGGAGTATTCAGCAATGGCATATTGGCTTCATCTGGCGTCTTGCTTGCTTTTCTTCTATTACATTTCAAGCACGCAGCCACACAATTTTCAAAATTAGATTTTCCGAGTCGGGACCTCGGAATGACATGATCTATGCTAAGCTGATCACTAAGATACTTAACGCCACAATACTGGCAAGTAAAATTATCTCTGGTGTAAACATTATTCCTATTAAAAGCAACGCGATTCTTAGGAATTTTCGAATAATCATTCAGCACTATAATTTCTGGTATCTTTATAGAGAAATTCACACATCTTATCTTATCTTCATCATCACTAGGTCTTAATGATATCCATCGATTCCAATCATATATTTCATGAGTGGTCGAATCTACAATATGAGCTTTATCATTGCAAACCAACAGCAACGATCTCAAAACATTTCTAATATTTATCGGAATCCAGCATTTATTCAGAACAAGAACATCATTGTTCAACAATGTCATTTTCAATCTCGTTCTACCTATTTGACCTATCAGCCCTAGTGTATGTTTTATAGAATTTCAAAGGTCTAGGACCGTACAAAGTTTGTTCCCCAGGACCAAATGTCCCAGACGATGAATAATGCAAAAAAGCAGTTGTCAATATCGGGTCACCAATGCGTGCCAGATACAGACCTATAAGACGTTCGAACATGTGCGGAGTCCAAAATCCGACATCCTTAAGTCGTAATTTACTGACTATAGCATGTAAATTATGACCCAACACATCAAATACTTTCCTAGTGCATGCGAACTGGTGCGAATAAATCATTCTTGGAGAAGTATCCATAGCCCATTGATATATATCATAATCATATTTCTTTATAAAATCCCATACGAATATATTATTATCAAATGCATGTTTCTTCATCGGATCATTTTTAAATGACATCGGGAACGTATCTGGTATCAACCACTTATCAAAAACATTAGCGTACGATGATGATATCGTCATACCAATCGGAGAATTTTCGTTCTTCCTTAAAGCACGATTAATATTGTTCCATATATATGACGCCTTGAAATTCGCCGTGATGTCTGTGTGCAATATAGCAACATCATTATCACCTATCAACTGATCGGCGTGTTCCCACACAGTCAAAATAACAGAAGTCTCAAACAGACCAGAATTTAACGATGCATACGTCGGGAAGAAATCGTTTGATTCAGATAAATGAACACCCTTCACTTTAGTCGTACCGCACGATATTTTAATCAAGTCAACATGTTTAGATCTAAACGCTTTCTTTGAAACGAGATCTTTAGATGACGGATGGCACAGCATCACAACTTTTATCATTCAGTTCTCTTCGTCTGTAATATAGTGTTTCGTGGAATCTGAGTCAAGAATAATTTTTTGTATGCCCATTGATTTTATGGACACAGACAAACCGTCGTTATCACTTATAGTCATTGGAATATAACTCGTCAATTCTCTTGAATCATATTTCGGATTGACACCCCAATGCATATGAGTACCAAGAAGTTCCGGAAATCTCAATCTCCATTTATTATACAAGTATCTGAAATACACCCAATATTTCTTATCACCAACAAAACTAGTCGAATATTTTCCATAATGAATTATCGGTAAATGGCACCCATATACTTTATATGCCGCAGCCCTAGCTTGTAAACAAACATCGACACCGTAAAAATGGAAACCATTAAATTGTGAATCGAATCTAAGACCTGTGGCCTTATTGAGAACAAATAAGCATTCGTCAGCACAATGTATTTGACATAATTCCTTACATCCATCCCAATATGGTTTATTACCTACAGCATCATGGTGTTCATATACAGTCCCAACAGCAACAGTGTCAACACTTTTAGCTCCACCCCACGCACCGATATCATTTCTTGAATATTTCAAGTCTATACCAGCCGAACCTATAACACCCCAATCATCATCAGTTTGTTCTATAGCTTTCCGAAGCAGATCGAACCAATCATCTAATAAAACCACGTCCTGATGCACAAAAACTAGATTGTCGCTTTTAGCCGCATCTATGCCAATATTCAACGCATTGCTCGCTGAATACAAGTTATTATTGTTGATTATTGGAATAATTTCAATGTCGTGTCTAGACCTGACTCTGTTTACAGAATCAACCAAGCATGATTGATACACGTCAGGGTTCGAAACACAAGTTATAACAGAGAAATCGGGCATAGTCAAAATTACTGTAAACCAAAGGAGCACACAATGGCCACTAGCCTAATTACGATAACAAACATATCGAATCAAGCGGTCCCAATCCTGATCAATAATATATTGCTGGAAAAATCAAACAGCAATTCAGATTTTGGCTATTCAAAAGCCAATCAAACTGTAATGGCACCAGGGACGCAGATGACCATCGAAAAACAAAGAATCGACATCGGACAGATCGATAGATTAAGAGGTCTCGGACTGTTGACATACTAAAACGATCTGTCGACAAGAACGAACCTATCGTCTAAATATGCTTCTAAAATCGGGAGAACTTCTTTCTTAGATCTTCCGCCATTTTCGCATCCAACATATGGCAAATACACGTCACCAGCTATAATCTTAGAACTTATCTTAACCAACTCAGCTAATTGCCTCGTAGATCTCACGATTAAATCGATCGAAGACTCTGCTTGCCAAGACATCCAAGGCTGATCTTCGTTCAATTCCTTCGTCGGGAACAATATGAACCTATCACTCTTATAAAGACACACAGCCGTCTTCGCTCCGAATTTTTGACATCTCTCTCCATACCACATCGGCAAATCTTCTGCGACATACGCAGCGGTCTTAGCTATACCTGCACCCATAGGATTAGATCCATCTTTTTTCCATCCTATGTTAGTAGTTATAACAATCCATTTCTTCTCAGAATGAAAATCCCAAATATTACCAGAAATCTTTTTCATGACTTTTTGTGAACCAATAGAATTAATATCAGTATCATACCACAGACCAAATGATTTCAATGAATCAATAAATTCAATACTTGAAAACACGAATGTCCCGTTCAATTTAACTGTCATAGACAACTCGTGTGGGAGTTTGGACGATGAATTTAAAAAGCATCATGGCATTGAAATAATCAAAAACGATACTAATATCGGCAAGAGCAAATCTTTCAAAATATGGTATCATGAAATAACGAAAAACAATAAATATAAATATTTCGTATCAATAGACCCAGATATTAAAGTCAAAAAGAATTGGCTGCCAGATCTAATAGAAGCAGCAGAAACTGTCGGTGACAACTTCGCAGCGATAGCACCTTTATTGTGTGACGACGACTCAGACACATTCGATACACAAATAGCTAATATGTCATTGACAATGCACGGTGGATCTATTGGGTATCACCATATGAAGGAAATGCATGATGGAATATACTACAACAGGACAACAGCCGGATCAGTATTTCTAATATCGAGACAATTCTATGAAAAAGTCGGAGGATACCCAGGTGACGCCTTATTTGGCAGAGACGATGGATATCTATGCAAACGGGCTATTGAGTTGAACAAATTCATCGGATTTACGACAAGTACATCATGCATCCATCTCAATAAAGACAACACAGATGAATACAAAAGATGGAAGACGGACAACCTTAATAAGGGCGAGGCCCAATCAGGTCACTGGGATCAATGACGAAGTCATGATAATATCTATTTATAACAGTACTTTCTACTTGCATCACCCTATCGTATAATTCTTGTGTATATTTAGCCCAATATGAAGATTTCTGACCACCCATATCAGATGTGTTGGCGGGCTTAGAATTCATCACGAATTTTTCATCTATGTCGTAACCGGCCATATTCATAACTTCAATAAAATCGTCTACAATATTCTCAGTTCTACCAACATATTTAACCATACCACTATCGCCATTAATATATCTGTCAAACTCCCAATTGCACCATCCGTTCGGAAATCTATTCAACATATTATCAACGAATTTATGAAAATCGTT
>JACCDG011005975.1_pt1 | contig 53395 bp, 77 predicted proteins | sample 7442471 | NCBI WGS metagenome assembly JACCDG01 (sample SAMN15323444, study PRJNA562643) | freshwater metagenome | isolation source: river surface water | place: USA:Blue River Watershed | collected 2017-08-17 | reverse complement strand
GCTACGACAACGACACCACCGGCGGCACCGACTCGTCGATCGTGCCGATCAGCCTGCACGACTTCGCCATCACGCCCAGTGGCGGCGACGTGACGCTGCAGATCAACGCCGCGGGCTTCTACCGCGCGTCGGGGCCTTAACTAGGACTGGGCCATTGGGCCGCTCAACAGTCACGCCAGCCCGTCGCGTCTTCGGCCGCCAGTGGCTGGCCGATCTGACGCTGTTTGCAGCAAGCTCCGGAATCTATCCTTGGACTGCTGGGCACGCATTCGCTGCTGGAGACGTGCCTGAGGGCGGCACTCTCGGCGGGCTGCAACTCGACGTCAAGTCGCGCTGGCCCGATGGCTCGGCCAAGATCGCGTTGGTCTCTGGGGTTGCGACGCTGGCCTCTACGTCGGCGACCGTGCCCATCGACATTGGCACCGCGGCCACCGGCAGCACGATCACCACGGCGGACCTGAAGGCAACCGGCATCGCGGCCGTGTTCGGCACCGATGTCTATGGCAACGCCACATGGGCCAGCGACAGCGCCGATTGGGATGCCCCGTTCATCACCTGGGCCACGGGTCCGGTCATGTCGTCGTGGATCTACCGCAAGGCCATCGGCAGTGACGCGCACCTTACGGCGTGGATGGAGGTGCGGATGTGGTCTACGGGCGCGGTCGAGGTGCTGCCGTGGATCGAGAACGGATACCTCGGAGTCTCCAGCCCGACCGAGAAACCGGGCAACTACAGCTTCAGCCTGGGCGGCACGACGCGCTTCATCAGCACCAGCCTGCCGGTGCACCACCACACCCGCGCGCCGCTCATCAGCGGCGGCACGCTGTCCTACTGGCTGGGCACCGACAAGACCACGACGCCGAAGCACTCGCGCGGCTACCTGTATGCCACCGGACTGGTGCAGACGTACATGAGTACGGTTGAGCGCGACTTCGGCAGCATCAGCGGTGGCGGGAAGGGTGTCAGCGCGCAGTTCACGCCATACGAGGCGTTCGGCTCCACCGTCACGATCCACAGCACGGTGATGGGTCAGGGCGGCGGCCACCCGAGCATCGGCGTTCAGCCCGCGTGGGAAGCCATCGCGCTGGTGTCGTCCGACGCGCTGGGTGTCACGCAGTGCTGGCGCGAGTCCTTCCGCATGGGCCAGTGGCAGATCCACTACCGCGACGAGGCGACGAACCGGCCCATCCGCTTCAGCCAACGCAGCGACTATCAGCTTCGCGTGGGCGAGGCCGACACGCTGGTGAACGTGTATGACCGGCAGGATGCCGGCTTGACGCAGACGCCTGCCATCGTCGGCACCAACAACGCCGGCACGACCGGCAAGTTCCAGCGCTCTCACCAGCCGGCCGCGCCCCTGATGGCGTACCTCACATCGGGCCGTTTCTGGTTCATGGAGGAATGCCAGCACATCGCGGCGGTGAACTACCTCGCCACGGCGGAGCAGCGCGTCAGCGGGATGATGCACTGCGAGCCGAGCATCGTGCCGTCTCTCCAGCAGATGCGCGGCGCCGCGTGGTGTATGCGCAATCTGGTGATTGCCGCGTGCGTGACGCCTGACGGCGACTCGCTGAAGGCCGATCTCGACGCCTCGGTCGATCACAACATCGACTACTACCACGGCAAGTATGTGGAGCCCTACGGTTCCAGCGGCATGAACCCGCTGGGCCTGATCGAGTGCATCGGCCAAGGCACGAACGGCGGCAATCAGGCGTGGCAATACGACTTCTGGACGGGCGCATGGGGCCGCGCCATCGCCATGCGCGTGGGCACGTCGATCCAGCGGCGCGAGAAGGCGCGCGCCTTCTTCGACTGGATCAGCAAGAGCATCGTCGGGCGTCTCGGAGGGACGGGATCAACGGAGTTCTTCTATCGCTTCGCTGTGTGCGCGACGAATGAGTATCTGCCGCTCCTGGCGAGCCGACTCTGGGCGAACAGCAATGCCGGCTCTTGGGCTGCCACCAGCGGCGGTGTGACTGTCGATCACGACGATGGAACGTACCCTGACTACGCTGGTGGGACAGGCCCGTGGTTCGCAAGTTGGGGCGCGTTCTACGACAAGTGGATCGTGACGGACAACGGCTACAGCGGCGGCAAGGTGGACGGCGCCGACCTGTTCGGCGGCGACATCACCGACACCACCGGCTGGTGGGCCATCCTGGGAGAGACGATTGCAGCGTGCGCGTCGCTCAATGCGCCCGGTGCGAGCGCGGCGCTGGCAAGGCTGCGCGCGAACACCAATTGGAGCACCTACGTTCTGACCGGCACCGCAGGTGCCTACGCCGATCAGTACCCGACCAACGCGGCCGACGTGACCACGCTTGCGCTGGAGAGCTACAGCGGCATCCTGCCGGCTGTTGGCGAGCGGTCGAACATCAGTTTGAACGACGCGACCAGCGTGGACTACGACGCGACCTCTGGCGTCACGCTGGCTAATCGCTGGTGGAACGGCTACGGCGGTGCGAACAGCTTCGCTTCGATGGTGTCGAGCTACAGCGGGACCACCCACGCGCCAGAGTACGGCGCAGCCGGCGCGGCCATCGTGCACGGTGGCGGCCACGGCGGAAACATCGGCGCTTTCGGCTACGTCTTCGACTTCGCGTCGCGCAAGTGGCGGTGCGTGGGCGCGCCGGGCAACGTGCCAACCACCAGCGCGTGGAGCGGGTGGAGCGACGCGCGCAACATTCTGAGCTACGTAGCGGCCAACGATCTGCGCGATTTGGCGTGGCTGGACTACGACCACAACGGCAGCTACATCAAGTTCAGCGACCACGAGTACAACCAGAACGGATACGTGCCGCCATATGCGGGCGGCGGCCCTCTGGGCTCCCTGCTGCTGCCAGAGGCGCACTACCACCAAGACGCGAGCAGCGTCGATCCACGCCCTGGCAGCAGTGGAGACAACGCGCTGTGGGCGCCGCACGTCATGGATCTGGCGACGGGCGTCATGAGCCGCGCCACCGCGGCGCCGCTGGGCGGCTGGCCGGGCTTTGCCACGACGCAGAGCTTCCGCGACACCAAGCGTGACCGCATCTGGTACTTCGTGCAGTCGTTCTCGCAGGCGTTCTATCACCCGCTTGGCACTCTGCCGCTGACATTCACGGCCCACACGCTCAAGACGCAGGCCAACGCGACGACGGCGCTGCCGGTCACGCAGTGCGCCGTGTGCTACTGCGCCGAGGCCGATGCGGTCATCATCCTGTCGCCCGGCAATCAGTCCACCGCCAGCGCCAATCTGGCGATGGGCCTGACCGTTTTGACGATGGGCACGGGCGTGCCGGTGCACCGCACCGACGCCGACCTGCCGACGAACAACCCCATGCTGCACGGCGGCTGGAACGTTGGCGTTGCATGGCATCCCGCGTTGCAGAAGTTCTACATCTACGAGGGCTGGGGCGACACCTTTTGCACGACGCTCACTCCGTCGTCGCTCAACTTCGCCACGTGCACCTGGACCTGGGGCAAAGAAGACTTCGGCGGCGCCTCTCCGATCAACAAGGCCCCGTTGCCGCAGAACTACGGCAACGCCGGCACTGAGGCTCCTTACGGCAAGTGGATCTACGTGCCCGCGTATGAGAGCTTTGCATGGCACGACGGGCCCACCACCACCGGCGTGTGCGCAGACGGCATGACGCGGGACGGGGTTGTGCAACTGTGGCGCGCCCCGGGCGAGCCGATCTGAGGACGCAATGGCACACGTCGCAACAACCTACCAAAGCAACGGCGGCGGCTGGCCGCTGACCATCTCGCTGAATTTCGGAAGCAACGCCGATCGCTGGGCTGTTGCCACGGTCACCTGCACCGGCGCTGGCGTGTGCACCAGCCTGACCGTCAACGGCGTGTCGATGACCGAGCGAGCCAGCGGCGCCGGCCTGGGCGGTGGCACGCGCAAGGTCTATGAGGGCAGCGTGGCCGGCACCGGCTCACTCACCGTGACGGCCACCGGCTCGGGCAGCGGCATCGCGTGGATGACCGTCTCCAGTTACGACGGCATCAGCGGCTACCGCACCTCCAGTGCCGCCACCACGACCGCCACGTCCAGCGTCGGCAACATCACCGTAACGAGTCAGTCCGGCGACATCTGTTGGGCGGGCGGCGACGACAACACATCCAGCTCGGTCTACGCAGCATCAGCCGGCACCACCGCGCGCAATGGCAGCGGTGGAACGGGCCAGTTTGCGATGGAAAAGACCGCCAGCGGGACATCTACGCAAATCGACTGGACGGTCAGCCCCAGTACCGGATGGGGCGCTGGCGCATTGGCGCTGATCCCAACCGGCGGCGGCGGTGGCGGTTCCACCGTGCCCATCAAGTTGCAACTCATGACAGGAGTCTGACATGCTGCTCGACATCATCAAAAAGGGGTCCGCCGATCGCTCGGTGCTGCTGCGCATCATCGACAGCACGGACGGCACGCCGGAAACCGGAGTGGCCTACAACACCAGCGGTATCGATCTCTGGTATCGACGTGAGGGCGCGGCGAAGACCTCGATCACCGAAGCCTCGCTGGCGGCCCTGACCACCGCACATACCGACGGAGGCTTCCTCGCGGTGTCAGACGGCTACTACCGGCTTGACTCGCCCGATGCCGCCTTTGCCACGGGCGCCAACTACGTGGACTTCGGCGGCACAGTCACCGGGATGATCGTGATCGGCGGGCGAGTGCGCCTCGTCGACTTTGACCTAGAGGATTCGGTGCGGGCCGGTCTTACCGCGCTGCCGAACGCCGCAGCGGCAGCCAACGGCGGTCTACCGACGGTCGACGCCAACAACAGCGTCAAAGTGCAGGCGCGACTGAAGTCCGGGCAAGCGTTCAACTACCTGCACTTCGCCATGACCGACACGACCGGGGCGCCGCTAACGGGCCTCACGTGCACCGTGCAGCGCGTGATCGATAACGGCTCGTTCGCTTCCGGCACGCTCGCGTCGATCACGGAGATCGGCAACGGCCTGTACCGCCTGAACGCAGGCACCGGCGATCACACCGGCAACAACGTCACGTACTACGTCACCGCCAGCGGAGCCGCCCCGACGCTGCTCACGTTGACCTTGGAGCCCTGACATCTTGACCTACGAGTTCCGGCGTTCGGTCGGTTCTGCCGTCATCTGGCGGACCACCGAGGCCGAGCCTGACCCGATCGTCGGTGCGCCTCGTCCGGCGTGGACCGTGCGCACGGGCGGGCGTGGGCGGGCGCGGGTAGCGGGGCAACAGCCATCCGCCGGCGCCGACGCGGCCGAGATTGGCCAGGCCACCGAGACCGATACCGCGCTGGCTCTCAAGGCCACCCAGGCGCGCACGATCGGCCAGGCCGCCGAGACGGACTCGGCGCAACCGATCGGGATTTCCCAGGTCCGGACGCTCGGTCAGGCTACCGAGACGGACTCGGCGCAACCGATCGGATCTTCCCAGGTCAAAATCGTTAACCAAGCGGCGGAGACAGATGAAGCCCAGCCGGTTAGTGTTTTCGTCCCTGGGATCCTCAATCAAGCGGTTGAAACAGACAGCGCTCAACCGATCGCAATTGGCCGGGTTCTTCAGGTTGGTCAAGCACTCGGGGTTGATGAGGCCCAACCGATTGCACTTGAACAGATTCAAGGAATCGGTCAGGCAACAGAGACAGACGAAGCAATAGGTATAACGTCGCTGTATTCTATCTCGATTCTCATCGGCCAAGTTCATGAGACGGATCTAGCGCAACCGATTACGCCGTCCGGGGGTGGTGGTTTTGATACTTACCCGTTGATGGGTATGCGCTCGCCCTACCCATTGTCTTCTAACCAGCTTTACCCATTGGGGACATCATGACACTAGTAGTTGAAGATGGTACCGCCAAGTCGGACGCGAACTGCTTCTGCACCCTCGAATTTGCCAACGCTTGGCATTTGGCGCGTGGGATCACTCTGTGGGCTACCGACATGTCCGACGCCGAGAAGGAAGCGGCGATCATCAGGGCGGCGCACTACATACAGCAATGGTACCGTATGCGTTGGATGGGTTACAGGAAGACCACGACGCAGGCCCTCGACTGGCCCAGATTCGAGGTGGAACGGCGCGATGGCCCGTATATCTACGGGTACGCCACCAACTGGTATAACGACGATGTCGTGCCAGTTGAAGTGCAGCAGGCTAACGCTGAATTGGCGTTCAAGGCCGCTTTCGGTGATCTGCTCGCCGACCATGAACGACTCGTCAAGAAGGAGCAGATCGACGTTCTGTCCACCGAATATTTCGAGGGCTCGAGCCCTAGCGTGAAGTACGTGTCGGTCGAAAAGTTACTGGCACCCTTCCTGAAGGATGCCGGCGGTGCGTCCATCTCGATGGAACGAGCATGACCGCGACCGACAGATTCCGTGCGCTGGCTTCCAAGCTGTTGTCCCGTAATGGGCAATCTATGTCCGTCATCAAGAGGGTGAACGCCAGTGTTTATGACCCCGACACTGGGTCATTGACCCCCGACGAGACGACCTACACCGGTAAAGGCGTCATCCTAAATTACACGGACAGTTACCTGCACTATGGTGGACGGGTGTCCGGGACGTCATCGGTCCAAATAGGCGACCGCAGGGTGCTGTTTACCCCCGATGATTTGACCATGCCGATGCCGGTGGCTTCCGTTGACGTGATCGTCATCAACATGGTAGAATGGCTGGTTGCCGGTGTATCCCCGATCAACCCCGCCGGGGATACCATACTGTACGATTTTCAAGTTCGCCGTGAGTAACTGGAACCCGCCAATTGGATCTGTGGTCGCCGAAGTGAAAAATTCGGCGTACACGACTGTGCGTGCTGGCCTCCGGAAACTCACCATCAGGATCATCGACAGGAGCCCAGTCCTGACGGGCAAGTTCAAAGCAAACTGGAAAGTGAGCTACCGCAGGCCGGATCTGTCCGTTTCAGGTGACACGGACCCGGCGAAGTCCTACGCCCAAGCTGACAAGATCCTCAGCATGCCCATCGTCGGCGGAAACATCTACATAACCAATTCGCTTCCATACGCCGATGCCCTTGAGTATGGTTGGTCGAAGAAAGCCCCGCAGGGTATGGTTCGGGTGTCCGTGGCTGAATATCAAGCGGGTGCGATTTGACACAAAAGATCGTCCGCAAGATCCTTGAAAATGCGGCCAAGTCCTGGGCCGCAGCCAACAGTATCAATGTGGCCTGGGAAAATGTCACCTTCAACCCGCCAGTCGATGGGGTTTACGCCAGATCATCCATGATCCCTGGCAGGACCATGTCAGCCATGCTCGATGGCGCCCATAGGGGGTACATTGGGGTGTACCAGTTGACGTTGGTCGTGCCGAGAAACATTGGGCCGAGGATTGTCGAAGATCTGATCATTTCAATGGACGCGTACTTCACGACCACCGCGCCATTAGTTGACGGATCTTCGAGAGTCTTCATCACTTCGCCGATGTCGGCTGGTCCCCCCGAGCCGTACACCGATCAATTCGTCGTCCCGGTGTCTTGTACATATCGGGCCGATTTCGTGACATAGAGCGTGATCCCGTCGCACCGCGACTAAACCGAAAGGTAACCACATGTCTGCTTCTCTCCCCAACGGTTCGACCCTTGCCCTGGGCACGCTCGGTTCGGCCAAGTCCATGTCCGCCCTGACCAACGCTTCGCAGGGTGTCGCCACCCTCGAGGCGTCCCACGGCATCATCGCGAACGACATTCTGATGCTGTACAGCGGCTGGTCCCGCCTGAACAACCGCGTCGTGCGCGCCGAGTCGGTCTCGACCAACGACGTAACCCTCGACGACATCGACACGAGCGACACCACGGCCTACCCGGCCGGCTCGGGTACCGGGTCGATCAAGGAAGTCACGGCCTGGACCCAGATCACCCAGATCCTGACTTCGGCCTTCGTCGGCGGCGATCCGCAGTACGCGACGTACGCCTTCCTCGAGGACTCGACCGAGCGTCGTCTGTTCACGCAGTACAGCGCCGAGGGCCTGGATCTGACGGTTGCCGATGACCCCACCCTGTCGTGGATCGCGACGGTTCGCGCTGCGGCGGCGGCCCGTACGGTCTACCCGCTGCGGCTGACGCTGTCGAACAGCGCCAAGATCTACTACGCCGTCCAGGTGACCTTCAACGAGAACCCGACCCTCACCCTGAACGAGGTGATGGCCTGCCGGCTGTCCTTCAGCTTCCAGGCCCCGATCACGCGTTACAACTCGTGATGACCGGCCCCGCGGCCGGGTAGACGTTCCATTCCAACCAGCAAGAGGACTTCCATGCTCAAACTGAGCCGTAATCCCACCTTCAAGCACCGCGTCGAGATTCCACGACCCGGTGAGAAGTCGGTCCCGATCAAGGTCGAATTCATGGCCAAGACCCGCAAGGAACTCGAGTCCTGGCTCGAATCTTGCAAGGGCAAGCCGCCATCGGAGATCGTTCCCGAGATCGTCGTCGGGTGGGAGGACGTGGAAGCGCCATTCAGCCGTGAAAACCTCGAACTGCTGATGGACACCTACCCGGCCTCGGCGCTGGAGATCTTCACTGTGTATTGCGATTCCCACGCCAAGGCCCGCCTGGGAAACTGAAGGAGGCGGCTCGTCGAGTGTGGACCCCGCCGCCTGCGAAAGGTGGTTGGGGCCTATCACTTGAAGAGTTGATGCCTCCAGACACAGAGGTTTGGCCTGAGAATTGGAGTGTTGCTGTATTCTTCACTCGTCTCGGCATGGGGTGCTGGTCATTTTCATTCAGCGGTATCGTCGGCCTAAGGCCAGAGGCCGTTGAGGTGAAGCGGAGGATATGGGGGATCACAAGAGTAGAGTTTAGAGAGATGGAAGAAGATTTGTCCACCATGGAGATGGCGGCGGTCAACTACCTGAGATCAAAGTAAATGAGCGACTCTACTCTATCCCTCAAGGTAGATGACAGTCAGGTTGTCAAGGCTGCAAAGAGTCTTGACAACCTGAAGAAAGCGGGTGATTCAGCCGCCACGGCAACTGACAAGTTGTCGAAAAACCTGAATGATGTCGGCCGGTCATCCAGCGGTCGAGGCGTAGAAAACCTCGAACAGTCGTTCAATAGATTGAACGCTGCAATCAGGGGCTACGGCGTATATGCCATTGCCCAGGAGATCCTCAAGACCGCTGATGCGGCCACCCTTAGCGCCGCTAGACTCGGGCTGGTGGTCAATGGTGTAACAGAGCTTGCCCGTGCCCAACGGGAACTGTTCGAGGTGTCGCAAAACACCAGGACGGCGATCGGTTCGACTACCAACTTGTTTGTTAGTCTTTCGAGGTCGCTGAACACGCTCGGTGTATCCCAGCAGCGGGTTCTGAATGTCACCGAAACCATCAACAAAGCTTTGGTGGTTTCCGGCTCGAGTGCCCAGAGCGCGGCAGCGGCGCTGATTCAGCTTGGTCAGGGCTTCGCCTCCGGTACGCTGCAGGGTGAAGAACTCCGGTCCGTCCTGGAACAGACACCCAGGCTCGCCCAAGCGATCGCTGACGGCCTGGGCGTTCCGTTGGGTGCCCTCCGCAAGCTCGGCTCCGAGGGTCAACTCACGGCTATTAAGGTCTTTAAGGCCCTGGAAAAGTCGGCCCAGGACATCTCTACGGAATTCGGGGCCATCCCGACAACCGTCAGTGGGGCGTTCCAGCAAGTCGAGAACTCATTCACTCGTCTCGTCCAGATCATCAATGACACTTCTGGCGCCACCGGGGGATTGGCGTCGCTGCTGACGGACCTGTCAAAGTTCATATCCGACGTGGCGGAGGACCTCAACAGGTTCTCTAAGGGCGCGGATGATGTCGGCGTGTTGGCTGAAGCCTTTTACACTGTCTATGAGACACTGAAAGTCCTTGGTGCCAATGTATCGTTCGTATTCAAGGCCATCGGCCGGGAGATCGGGGCCGTTGCGGCCCAGGTGAAGTTGCTGTTCACCCTTGACCCGTCGGCTGAGAGGCAATACCGGCAGATCCGAGAAGATCTGATCGCTGACAACATCAAAGCGGCTGAGAAACTCGAAGAGTTCGAAAAGAAGACTTTCGGCGAGCGCAAGGCCAGACGCGAGCAGGAACGCAAGGACATCCAGACCGATGCTCGTCGGCTGTTGAACGAAGCTGAGGGGCGCTACCCGAAAAAATCCACGCCGGACACGGGCGGCAAAAAGGACAAGAAATCTGATGCGGATCGCTATCTGCAGCAACTCGAAGATCAGCTTCTCAGGACCAAGGACCTGACGGTCCAGGAAGAAGCCCTCGAGAAGATCCAAAGCGGCCGGCTGGGGAAGGTGACTGAGGCGACCAAAGCCAAGATCCTTGCGGCTGCCGCAGCCATTGACCAGGTGAAGCAAGAGCAGGCCGCGGAAAAGGAAGCGGCCAACGTCGCCAAGGAGAGGTCACGGGACCGTCAGAACGAAGAAAAGGCAATCGCTGAATCTATCGAGCAAACCAGGGAAGCTTTCCGTAAGTCACTGGCCTCGGTCGAGGAGCGCACACAAAAACTTGATGATGAAGAGAAAGCAGCCAAGCTGGCGGCTGAAGCGAACATATCACTTGCTGAAGCCGTCGAGTTGGTGGCCATCGAACGCCTGCGCGAAGTACAACTCGCGAAATACATCGAGGGATCGGAACCGTACCTTGCGGTTGAGCGCGAGATCGAAGCTCGAGAGAAGCTGCTGCAGTTGATCCGCGGCAGCGAATCGCGTAAGGGCGAAGAGAAAGCCGCCGAGGAGACAGCCAAGAACATTCAACGTGAGTATGATCGCATTGCCGAGGCATTCACGGATGCACTCCTGGCCGGTGGCAAGAGTTTCAAAGATTACATGGTCGGGCTGTTGCGGACCCTAGTTTTCAGACCGATCCTTGACCCGATCATCTCTCCGATCGCCGGGATTCTGGCGACAGCGGGCTCTACCGCCTCCGCCGGGCAATCCGCGTTCGGAGCGGCTTCCCAGGGTGTGAGCATGTTCACGGCTGGGAAGAGCCTGTACGACGGATTCGTGAGCGGATTCTCCGGCATTAGCGCGACGGCACAGAACACCGCTGTTCAGGCTGGTCTGGCTCAGTATGGTGGCTATTCAACCAATGCGGCGCTCATTGAAGCACAGGCCGGCGCGCAAGGGTATGGGGCGGCTGCTGGTACGGTCGGTGCCAACGGTGCCGGGTCGACTTCCGTGGTCGGCTCGGTTGCCAGTGCTGCCGCCGGAGTCATTGCCGGCATCTATGGTGGCCGTGCGATCAGCGGAGGTTATGCGGCTTTTGGGGGCTCTGGTAACGGGACCGTCAATGTCGGCACTACTGCCGGTGCGATCATAGGCGCATTCTTTGGTATGCCGGGCGTCGGCGCTGCCGTGGGCGGGGCGATCGGCGGTATTATCAATCGCGCGTTTGGTCTAAAAGCCCCCGAGGTGGTGGGGCAGTCGATTCAAGGTGATTTCACCGGTGGGAACTTCAGCGGTAACACGGTAACCGACATCATCGAAAGGGGTGGCTGGTTCAGGGGTGACCGCACTTCGCAACAGATGCAGGCCATCACCGGCGACCTCGACAAGGCGCTAGATGAAGGCGGTCGCCAGATCACCGAATTGGCCAAGAAATATGGCGAGGCCCTCGGCCTCCCTGTCGATTCTTTGGCCAATGTCACACAGAAAATCAACATCAAGTTGGGTGACGACGCCGACGCAAACCAGAAGGCGGTCGAAGAAGCGCTGAAATCGTACGCCGACGCACTCCTCGAGGAGTTCGCCCCCGCGCTCGAGTCAATCAGACTCAGCGGTGAGACGACGGCACAAGTCCTGGAGCGCGTTGGCTCTAACCTCATCCAGGTCAATGACCTGTTTGATCTTCTTGGCCTTCAATTGCTTGACACCAGCGTCGCAGGCGGGACTGCGGCCACTAAACTCGTGGGGATTTTCGGCAGTCTCAGCGAGTTGGGGCGGGCCGGTGGTGCGTACTACGACAAGTTTTATACGCAGGAAGAAAAAGTAGCGAATTTGACCAACTCGCTGACCGAAGAATTCAGCAAGTTGGGCTACACCCTTCCGGATAGTCGGGACGCGTTCAGGGATCTGGTCGAGGCCCAGGACACCAGCACCGATGCCGGGTTGAACACCATCGCGTCGCTGCTCAAACTGTCCGGTGCTTTTGACTCTCTCCAGACGGCGCTGGATGAAACCACCAAGGCCGCTGAAAAGGAAGCAGCTGAAGCCGCCAAAAAAGAGGCGGACCGCATCATTGCCGTGGCCAAGAAGAGCGCGGATCTACAGATCGAGTATCTGCGAGCGGTCGGCAATGAAACGGCGGCCGTGGCCGCGGAGCGTGAGCGCGAACTTGCCGCCCTTCGTGAATTGGACCCGGCCCTTGAGTCTGTTCAAAGGCTTATATACGAGGCCATCGATGCGGCGGCCGAAGCCGAGCGCAATGCAAACGTCGTTTCCGGTGCTGACGCGGTGATTGGTGACTTCTTGTCTGGTCAGCAACTCATCGATTTCAAGACCAAGCGCATCGGTGAAATCTTGGCCGGCGGCGGTATCGAGTCCAGCCCCCTAGGCATCATTTCTTCCACAAGGGATGACATCGTCAATCTGTGGAACAGCGTCGGCACAGCCGGGCGCGAGGCCATCCTTGATGCCCTTGGCCTGTGGAATGATCTTGACGAACTCGTCAACGGCACGTCGCGACGGGTGGCCGAATACCGTCGCGGCACGTTGGCGGACAATATCGAACAAGCCCGGCTGGCTTCCCTGTCGCCGTCCGCTCGCATCGCCCGGTTGAAAGCCACCGAGGCTCGGTTATTTGGGGCCCTCAGCACGTCATCCGATCCAGTGGCGGTGGCCGAAGAGTTGCAGGGCGTCATACTGCAACGCCTGCAAGAAGAAGCCAAGTTGCGTGGAGATGTCAACGACACGGAAAAGGAAGCGCTCGAGCGTCGTCTGGATGGCGCTAAACGTTTGAGACAGCTATCCGACGACATCTTCCAGTTCGTAGGATCGTTGCAGTCCTCCAGCCTGTCACCCTTGAGCGCAAAGGAGAAGGTGGCTGCCGCTCAGCGCCTGTTCGATAGTACACTCGCAAAGGCCGAGGGCGGGGACGCCAATGCACAGTCCAACTTGCTCGGCAATGCGCGGTCGTTGATCGAAGCAGGCAACGCCGCGTTTGGCAGTGGTCCACAAGCCGCCGCCATCTTCAATGCCGTAACTGGTGCGTTGGAGAAACTTGGTGCCACTGGTGCTGCCCTGGACCCGCAGATCGCGGCATACCAAACGCAGATTGACAATCTCCCGGACATCGAAGAGAACACGGCAAACATGCTGCCGTATCTCGAATCCATCGATAACATCTTGGCGCAATTCTTCGGGACCGGGGCTGCAGCCCCCGCTGCGGGTGGCTCGGCCACTGTAGTGACCGAGACGGGTACCAACGGTGTTCTGACCGGTGCGTCCGTCTCCACTTCGGCGGCTTCGGGCGCCACCGTCGCCGGGTCCGAAAGCAATTCATTCAATGCATTCCTGGCATCTGTCGTGGCTAATACGGCGAAGATCAATGACCTAGTTGTCCAACAAGGCAACCAGATCGTGGTTTTACGAGATGGCTTTGCCCAGATGAACATGCGGCTCGTGGCCATCGAAGGGTATGAGCGTGAACAGGCAACACGTGGTAGAATGACTGCCACAACTTCGAGGGTTTAAACCATGCGAATCTACGCAGTTCCCTGGATGGCCGTCGCGGTCAGCGGCCAACAAGACATCGAAATCCAGCCGGCAGATGACAAGCCGGTGGCGATCGTTGGCTGGAAGATCGGGCAGACATCCGATGTCGGTGACGCTCAAGACGAGATCTTGCAGGTTACCGTCGTACGGGGTCATACGACGCCGGGGTCGGGCGGCACGACCCCCACGATCGGTCCGTTGAACCCCAATGACGGCGCTGCCGGGTTCTCCGCCAAGGTGAACAATACGACGGTCGCCAGCAGTGGCACGACCGCCACCCTGTATTCCGGCACGTTCAATGTCCGCGTCGGCGATGACCAATATCTGCCGAAGGAACTCAGGCCGCAAGCGAAGCAGGGCGATACGACCATCGTCGTGCGGATCAGCGCGCCGGTCGACCCCCTGACGTTCAGTGGTGTGGTGTACGTCGCCGAACTGATCTGATGGAATGATCCCACGGCGCAAAAAAAGGTGGTGGCACGACTGGTTTGATGACCAGTCGGACGACTATGTGCGTCCACGCAAGAAACTACCACCACCAGCCGCTGCCCCGTCTGAAATAGCGCCGTCGCCGGTCGGTGAGCCGGTATATGTCCTGACGTTTGAGATCTACGACTCGGATGGTGACCCGATCACTGTGCGCGCCTCAACGAGGGCCATGATATCGGGATCTTACGATCTGATGGAAAGGGTGTTGGACCCTGGCTCGAGGTCCCGTCAGGCCATCGACAACAGTGCAGTCCCTGGTTTCGTATCCACGTCTTTCGGTGAAGTTGAACTCATCAACGAAGGCTCGCCGGGGCCTTACGATGAGTGGGCGGATTACGCCACGAACGGTGGCAAGGTGACATGTGAATTTGGTTATTATGGTGACATTTATCCGTATCAATTCCGCACTGTCTACATAGCCTATATCCGCGGCCGCCCGCAGTTCAACGGCAGGACCATGCGATTGTCGCTTGGTGGGCGGGAATGGCTGTTCGATAAGAAGATAGTCGAGGCCGGCTTCACGGGTGACTCTGGAGAGGCCGCGGGCGGCACTCAACTTGAGATCGAGGGCATCCCGGGTTCTCAGCCACGCCAGATCCTGTGTGGTGACGCGTGGTATTTCAAACCAGTTCTAACCAACGATCTTGACAATGTCTGGTTCGTTTGCGACAACCCGATAGCTACCGTTGTAGACGCGTGGGACGGGGGTGTTGAACTTAACAGAGCCGGTGGGTTCGGCACGCCGGCCGATGGCGGTGAGTTCAGGGTCCTCGAAAAAAGTAACGGCGCGGTCTTCATCCAACCGGTCACAGATATCAGATTTGAACTTAGAGTCCGTGCTGAGGGCCTGAGAGCTTCTGCTGATCTAAGTCCCCGAGCTTGGACGATCTGTGATCTGGCCCAATTGGCTGGCGTCACCGGCGTAGATCCCAACGACATGCCGGCCGGCAGCTTCAACTATTCAGCTGGCAATCATCTGTTCAAAGACCAGACGTTCAAAGACATACTTGATGATGTCGGGCGATATCAGATCGCCACCATCTTTTTTGATCGTCTCAACAGATTCTGCGCAAGACCTCTTACGCCATCTTTTGAAGGATCCTCATCGTTCACATTTAAAGATAGCGGGCCGTGGGCTGATGGCGTGGCCAGGAACTTGACCGTTCAAGCCATACCGGGTCTGGAAAAGCGCAAATACAAGGTTCGAGTCAGGGCCGGGAAGTGCGAGAGGTCCGCTCTGGCGGCGGCCGTTGCCGATGGGTCAATCGCCCCCGAGATCAGGGATGACATGTCCCGCGATCCCTATGTTGTCGACTTCATTGGCAACATCATCTACAACTCGGGGGCCCCGTATTACCAAGCGTCCACAATCCGGGATAAGGACCCAACATCGGACGAGGCCGAAGTAACTATCGCTAGCTTTGAATTCCCCGACGAGACCTCCATGGTCGATTACGTTGGGAAGTACATGGCTTTGTACGGGTCACACCACATCGGCCTGTCGTTCGAGATCCCATTCAGCTTCAACAACATGGGGATTGAACTCCTCGACAAGATCACCATCCAAACAACCAGGTATGGCGGGAATCGACAGGCCGTTGTGTGGTTGATCAATGAACGGCTGAAGGACAATGTGATATTCATCGGGGCATGGAGTCATCGTGAGTCGGATGCCCCCGATTCGAGCATCGCTTACATATCGAAAAATGACGCCGCCGTTACTGGGTCTGGCGGCGGCGGTTCCGGAAGCGGTGCCACCGGGCGAGGGGCCGCCGCACCTCAACTCGAACACGATTACATCAATCTGACGGACAAAACCACCGCGCTGACCACTGGTGCATCAGCCCAGAAGTTCACCGCGCCATATGACGGTGCGTTTGATGCTTCTTGCTACGCTGGTGTTGATACTGTGTTGTCATCCGGTACGCTGGTGATCGATGTTAAGAAAAATGGCGTCAGCGTGATGTCAACGAAATTCAACGTTGAGTCGGGCGATGACAACAGCCTCCCGGCCGCGACCCAACCAGTGTTTCAGACCACGACATTTTCGCGTGGTGATGTGTTTACCTTCCACCTCGATTCAGTGGGGTCCGGCGGCAAAGGCGCGTATATCTGTTTGATATTTAGGCAGGTATGACGTTCATCAATTTCTTGTCATCGGTGGGCGGCGGAGTCAGCCCGCCGTCGCCTGGGTCGGTGAGCCTGTTTGACACGATCAGTGTCACCACACACCCGTTCACAACTTACGGGCCGATCTGCGTCAGTCGCGACGGCTACACGGTCTTCGCACTTGGCAACGACAACGGCCAATTAGGCGTGTGGGTGTGGCGGTGGGACGGCGCGGCATGGCCGAACTTGCAGATCCTTCACCTGTCGACGTCCAGTGACGCGACAGGGATGACGCCTTACCAGGACTCGATGCTCCGGTGCAACGATGATGGCTCTAAGGCATTCCTTGCTATCCGTAGTGCCTCGTCAGGTGTGGGCGTGGTCTACGTCTTCCACGAGAATGCAGCGGACACCTGGGCTGAACTGCAACGCATCCCCAACCCAACAGGGACCGCCGACTTCTTCGGTTATTCGATCGCCTGCGACGACTCCGGCGATCGGTTCGTAGTCGGTGCGGCTAGCTACGACCCCGGCACCTTCGATGGCCTCGGAAACCCGATTTATGGGCGGCTCTACTTCTACCATCTGAGCGGCACTTACACAACCGAGACAACGCTCGATGCCACGCACGGGACGTGGAGCGGCGCGGCCCCTGGGTTGGGGGAATTTGTTGGCATGTCTGGCGACGGCACCGTCGTAGTCAGCGGCGACAACGATTTTTCAGACTCGTTTGCAGGCGTCGGCAACTTGGAGAGTTTCGTCCGCAGCGGCTCAACTTGGTCGCAGGTCGATCGTGTGTCCCCGGTCGACGACGTGCCGGGCAACAGCTACTCCCTGGTTGGCAAGGGGGTGCGTCTCACCGGGGACGGCAGTGATGTCTACGCCGTTTCAGACCTGTACGACCGAGTGGTGCGCTACTCCATCAGCTCCGGGGTTATGAGCTATAGCGATGTTTACGTAGGCCCGTTGGACACCGACTTTGCGAAAAGCTACTCGATCTACAAGCACATGGGCATGAGCGACGACGGCACGATCTTTCAGATCGGCATGCCAGAGTTCGATGACACCAACACCGACCAGGGGCGTGTCTCACGCTGGGAGTCTGGGGCCTACGTCTCCTCGGAGACTTACTCCCCTGCGGGCGACTTCCACAACACCGGCCGTTGTGTCGACTTGTCAGCCAATGGCTCTATTGCCGTCTGGACCGTGGCCCAAGTTAGCGGCGGCGGTTCCGGCCCTGGCAACCGCGTCTACATGAAGGTCTACTGACATGGGTACTGTTGCGATCGGCTACGATAACATCATCAACACCAGTGTTCTGTCCGGTGGCTCATGGGATCCGGCGCTGGCCTATTCGCAAACCCGCGAATTAATGGAATACGCCAGAAGCTCGTCCACCCTTGCCGCTCACACTCAATTCGATTGCGATCATCAATCCGAAAAAGCTGCACAGCTATTCGCAATTTTCGCTCACAACGCCGGGGCATTGGACGCAGTCAGAGTCACCAGGGGTGCCACGGCCGGCGCGGTGGATGCCCTGGATACCGGTTGGTTGGATGTTTGGCGTTACCAACCGATGGATAACGACTACAACGGGTCGTGGTTTCCGATCATGGTACTCGTGAACCATTCGACCACCGCTAGATACACCCGTTTCGAATTCTCAGTATCCGCATTGCTGCGATTCGGTCGACCCTGGGTCAGCCGGATATTCAGGCCGACTTACAATCCTGTATATGGGAAGATCGAAATGGGGTGGGCCGACCAAAACAGTTCGGTCGTGTACTCGCAACAGGGTGCTGATTTCGTCAGCGGCCGGCGTGAAATTAGGAAACTCAGTGTCGAGTTCCCGATCATGACGCCGGATGATTACGAGACGTGGAGTGAAATCCAACGGATCAACGGCCCTACAGGTGAATACGTGTGGGTCCCTAGTGTCGAAAACCCGCGTGAGCAACAACGGTCCGGATTCCTTGCTATGATCCAGAAACTACCCGGCTCTGGACACCCCCATTACGGATTCCGCGATTCTGGGTGTATAATGATAGAGCGCGGCGGGGCACCGTGACCAAGGCCCTGAAACAAATCGATGAAAGGAATTGACCATGGCGCAACGCAATCGACAAATCTATCCCGCCATCAACGGTGTCGGTATCCCCAACTTGCTCGGTGAAGCCGGAGTCGATCCGGCCGAGGGCGTGGGTCTCGGTTTCCTGGAAGTGCTGCGCCCGAAGTGCGAGGCGTATCTGCGCTCCGGCAACAACCCGAACGCGGAGGAAGAGATCGCGCAGTTGCGGGTGTACGGCATTGAGCACCTCGTGATCCGCGGTCCGGATATCTTGACGCCCGCCGAGGAGATGGCTGAACGGGCGGCGGTCGCCGAGGCCAAACTGGCGCAATTACGCGGCCTGTTCCATGCGGACGGCACTCCGGTCCCGGACATGCTGGATCGATTGCGCCGCATCGCCGGTATCTGAGATCGGAGCCAGAGAAAATGCCCAATCGCAGTGAAGACACAATCCCTGTCGATCGCGATGAGCCGCCGGCAACGTCAGTTCGGATCGTGCGCGAGGTCCCGTTATGGGGCATCGTTACCGGTCTTTTCGTTCTTTGCGGTCAGGCCGTGGCGCTATACTATGGCCAACAACGACTCAGCGAGCAAATGATCGAGGTCCGAGCCGAGGTTCGGGCGTTGGGGGCCGCTGCCGTGGTCCGAGAACGTGAGAATGTCTCGATGCAATACCAACTCAGCGAGATGCAGCGAAGGCTGCAATCGCTCGAGCAGTCGGTGCGAAGATGACACCCGACCTTCTCCGTGCGGCCACCGGCTGTTCGTCAGCCGCTGCGGTCCTATATGCGCCGCACTACGATGAGGGATGCCAACATTACGCCATCAACACCCCCGAGCGCCTGTCCTGCTTCCTAGCGCAAGTGGCACACGAGTCGGGCAGCTTGCGCCACGTGCGTGAGGTAGCCAGCGGCCGGGCTTACGAAGGACGGCGAGACCTAGGCAACGATAAACCTGGGGATGGTGAGCGCTACCTAGGCCGCGGGCACATCCAGTGCACGGGGCGGGGCAACTACAGGCGCATGACGAAATGGCTGGCCTGGGCGGGTTGCCCTGATTTCGAGGACTTCCCAGAAGCCCTCGAGGAGCCGCGCTGGGCCGTACTGTCCGCGACGGCATACTGGGGCGAGAACAACCTCAACCACCTAGCCGATAACGGAGAAATGGTCGCCATCGGCCGAGCGATCAATCGCGGTGACCGGTACTCGAGTCTTCAGGCGAACGGAGAAGTTGATCGAATGACCCGTTGGGAGGTCGCAAAAGCGGCCTTCGTGACTGAGCCGGCCACACCGACATCCGTGAATACCCCGGCACCAACGCCGGCACCAACGCCGACACCCGGCCTGACATGGCCGTTTAACAAACCCGCACAGGAGAAGACCGTGGCCCTGCCCATCATCGCCGCTCTAGCCGGCGCTGTCATCGACATGTTCTCGAACAAGATGCAGAAGGAGATCGGTCGTCACACCGATCCAGCCGCGGCCGAGCAGATCACAAAGACCATCGTCGACGCAGCGAAAGCGTCAACTGGCATCCAGGAACCAACGGCGGCACTGGCCGAGGTCGTGGCCAAGGGTCCCGAAAACCCCGTGCTGGTGCAACAGGTCGAGGCATACACCGCCGAATCCCTCGAGAAAATGGCACCGATGCTCGAGCGGATGGTGAAATGGGAGAAAGAAGCTGCCGAGCGTGACGCCGCCGAACGCGAGGCGGCGTCTACACGCAACGCCCGCGAAATCTCAGCCGGCGGCTTCGACATGACGAAGCATCTGGTGATGGACAGCCTTTTCGGCGTCAATGTCCTGATCATCATCGTCGCGGCGGTCGCCGTCGTGCAAGCGATCAAGTCTGGGAAGGTCGATACCGAGATCTGGGCTGCGTTCACCGGCCTGATCGGATGGCGTACCGCCAAGGCTGGTACGTTGTACGACTACAGGTTCGGCGGTACGACGAGGACGACCGCATCTCAGATCGTGGCCGACGAGATCACCAGGAAGCAGGTCACAAAATGAGACGGTTAATTCATGCCGTGTTGGTGATCGGAGCCGGCCCTGTCTGGCTCGTGGCATACGTCTGTCTCGCACTGTGCGCCTTGCTGGTCGTAGCCGCTGACCGCGTACTCCCGCATGCCAGGATCGGCAATTGCTGGTCGTATGTGGCGCCAAGATGGCTCAAGCATGGTGGCTACATCGGGATCAGGATCGCACCCGGCGTCAGGTTTTTGTGGAACTTCCTGATTCCGCATGCCATCTGGATCAGAGAATTGCCGGAGACCGCTGACATTAGGCAGACCAGCCCAATCAACAGGTGCAAGGGCAGATGGTTCCCGTGGTACGTCTTCTACTTCCCCTTCAAAGTCACTGAAAGAGAGGGCAGGGCGGCGTCCACCTACTGGGCCGACCTGTCACAATCCGAGTCGGAATGACTCGGCGCGTTGTCTCCGCCTGACCGCCGTGGGTAACGACCTCCCACGCCAGACAGAAAACGCCGTGGCCCGCCCGCCCCGTACGGTCACCCCCGAGCGACCGTACACCGACCGTACACCCCTCTCCACGACGGGAGAGACACCACCTCGAGCCGGTCTGTACGGTGTACGGTCACCGAGAACACTGACTGTTGCCGGCACGACTTTTCAGAGATTGAACACCGTACAGGCGTACCACTGGATTCTCTTCTGGGCCCGCGCGACGCGGCTCTCGTGTCTGTACAGTCAAAGTGCGATTACCTGGGGGCCATAACACTTCTGGGAGACCACGATTGTGACAGTAGATGTGATAGAATCTACCCCGCGCTGACCGGAGGTCGGTGTCCTAGAGAATAGATAGCCAAATTTTGTGACGGATGGGAAGATGACTGAGCCAAGGCAGCTTAAGCGGTTCATTTCGTTATTTCGCGGCAACCAGAGGTCGTATGGCCAGTGGGACCCGAGCAGGCCGAGAGAGCGGTCGATGCAGACCATCAAGGAGGCGTATACCGATTCCTCCTTTGAGGCACATCTGTCTGGCTCAATGGGCCTGGGGATAGTGCCGATCAGGGATGATGGCATGTGTTGGTGGGGCGCCATCGACATCGACAATCATGACAAGAACGCCGACCTTGATCTGATCGCCATAGAGCAGAGACTAAAATCGCTTGAGTTGCCGTTGGTGGTGTGCCGGTCCAAGTCGGGTGGTGCTCACCTGTACCTGTTTGGCACGGAGCCATTGCGGGCTGACATGGTCAAGACGGTCCTGACCAGATGGATGTCTGATCTGAAGCTCGAGGGATCGGATTGCGTGTTCCCGAAACAGTCGAGATTGGTACTCGACTCGAACGGCAATCGTGCCCTCGGTAATTGGATCAACCTGCCATATTTCAACGCCGAGGAATCCGACAGATATGCCGTGCTTAATGGCATCAAGCTGAATTTCGATGAATTCCTGCTCGAGGCCGAGACCCAGGCCCTGACTCAAGAACAGCTTGAGGCGCTATACAGCAGCGAACATTCCGAAGCACCTCCGTGCATTCAGGCCGCCTTGCGCGAGCATGTGCCGCCGGGCTCCAGGAATGAGGCTCTATTCCACATCACCATCTACAACCGCAAAAGGAACCCTGAGGGCGCGCGTGAGATGACTCACGCGATGCAGCCGGATGTGTTTGATGACCCCCTGCCGTTTGCTGAGGCCGACCGGACGATCCGCAGCGCGGCTAAGAAAAACTATGGTTATCTATGCAAGAAGGACCCATGGAAGGGGTGGTGTGATAAGGAAGCCTGCAAGAAGCGCAGGCACGGCATCTCGGAGAGTGAATACGAGACGCTGCTAGCCGACACCAAGTTGCCGATGTTCAGTAATCTGGTCAAGTACCTGAACACGGAACCGGTGATGTGGGAGATCCAGATGAACGGGGTCCCGATCACCATGACCACCGACGAACTGATGGATTACAAGTCGGTGAGGCTGCGTGCCCTCGAGCGCCTGCACATGATGCTGCCCAGCAGGATCAAGCCCGGCCAATGGACCGATGAGATCTTGGCCGAACTGATGAAGACCGTCAGCATCGAGGAGGCGCCCGCAGAGTCCAGCATCGGCGGTATCCTGGCTCTGCGTCTCGATGAGTTCTTACGTAAGGCTGACTTGACGTCAACCGGTGAGGACTTCCGGGACAGGGATGCGATGATGCGCGGCATGCCAGTGGTCCAGATGCACCGTGGTATGAAGGTGATCATGTTCAGGGCCATCGATTACGAGGACTACCTGAGGCGCACCAGGACGGACGTACCGCGCAACAAGAATCTGTGGCACAGGGCGAACAAGGACATGGGAGTGCAGTTCGACCGCGTGAGGGTCAAGGAGCAGATCATTTCAGTGTGGTATGTGATGTATGACAAGGTCAGGCCACACATCTCTGATCCCGTCGATTTCACCCCGGAGTTTTGATGGTCCGCGTAGACTACAATTCGAAGACAGGCAGGTTCGTAATAACCTGTCCGTTTCATCTCAACTCCATCGTGAAAAGTCTTCCCAACAGGAAGTGGGACAAGAAGTCCAAGACTTGGAACGCCCCCGCGATCAGGACCAACATTGAATACATCAGCCGGCGATACCCAGAGTCCATGTGTAAGATGAGCGACGACGCTAAACAGGTCATCGAATCATCACTGTCGAAGTACAAGGATTTCGTGAAAGGCGCCCGAGCGCCGGGGTTGCCCGAGTTCCCGTCGTGGTATCCATTCAAGACCAAGCCGCGCGCCAAGCAATTGGAGGCTCTGCAGAAGGTTTATGGTCTGAAGTCCTTGGCGTTGTTCATGGACATGCGGACAGGGAAGACCAAGGTGGTCATTGATCTGGCCAGCGCGATGCGCATGCAGTCGATGGTCCACAAGGTGGTGATCGTCTGCCCGTCATCCGTACGCAGGAACTGGGTCGACGAGATCGGCATTCACGCCCCTTTCGAAGTGGATGTGTACGCCCTGGACAGTTCCAAGCCGAAGCAATTCGATGCGTGGATGGCCAAGAAGCATGACTTCAAGTGGCTGATAGTGGGCGTAGAGTCACTCTCGGCCGGGTCAGCCGTGAAGTATGTCGAAAAGTTCATGCTGAGTGATACCAGCGTGATGATGGCGGTTGATGAATCTCAGTCGATCAAGGGCCACAACTCGACCAGATCTGAGCGGGCAGTCAGCCTTGGAAAACTGGCGGCCTACAGAGTCATCATGACCGGGACGCCGATCGCCGATAATCCGCTTGACTTGTTCATGCAATTCGAATTCCTGGACCCGGACATCATCGGCCTCGGCGATTACTATTCATTCAGAAGCAGGTATGCCGTGATGGGCGGCTTTGGAGACAAGCAGATCATCGGATTCCAGAACCTGGAGGAGTTGACCGAGATCATCGAACCGTTCATATTCCAGGTCAGAAAGAACGAAGTGTTCCCGGATGCGCCGGATACGATCTACATCAAGCGTGAAGTGGAATTGAACCCGGCCCAGAAGGAACTCTACAAGACCTTGAAGAAGACCTCCAAGGTGGTCTTTGACGGGACCGAGACATCCGTACAGAACACCCTCGAGAAGATGCTAAGGCTGCAAGAGATCACGGCGGGCATCATTACCTACAATAGAGAGATTGAACCGGGGAAGGTCGAGCGGATCAAGCAAAGGATCGAAGGCACGAATCCAAAGATGGATGAGTTGATTGCCGTGACCGAGGAGTACCCCGGGCCAACCCTGGTCTGGTGTGTTTACGTCGACGAGATCAAGATGGCTGTCGAGGCTCTCTCCAAGCGATACGGGTCGGATCAGGTCGTGGAGATCCATGGGGCAATATCTGAGGAGCAGCGCCACATCAACGTGAAGGAATTGTTCCAAGGCGGCAAGGTGCGGTTTCTGGTGGGTAATCCGCAGACCGGTGGCGTGGGTCTCACCATGAGCACCGCGGAGAACGAAATCTACTGCTCCAATTCATTCAAATATATAGACAGGGTCCAGTCGGAAGAGCGCGGGTTCGGGCCCGACAAAAAGAAGGGCACCATCGTGGTCGACATCGTGGCCATCGGCACGGTGGATCGCGAGATTTTGTCCGCACTCGGCCAAAAGAAATCGGTGTCTGAGTATGTGCGCGAGTCGATCAGGACTTTGAAGGATAACATCTTCGGGGATATCGGTTGACTGGCCGTCACGGCTGTGGTAGAATCCAGGCTCTAGACGATAGCGACAGATGATGCCAAAGGTTTACGTCACACAAGAGAACCCGGCCCTGAACTATCTCCCAGCGGAGGAGTTCGGTGAAGTCGTGTTCTTGACCCGCGACGACTTCAACCCGATCAAGAACAGCTTGGCCAACGAGGCCTTGCTGGCTGATCTGCAGCGCAAGCTTAAGGCATTCCTCCCGGATGATGATTTCATGGTGATCAGCGGGTCGCCCGTGGTGTCTGCCGCCGTCTTCATGCTGCTGCGGGATCGGACCAGCCGGGTCAAGATCCTTCGGTGGAGTAACAGGGACAGGATCTACCAGCCCCTGCATCTGCAATTGCCGACTTAACGGCTAAACTAGAGGATGGAGAATCATGGACGAAGAGAACGAATCCGGTGCGGAGTCGCGTGTCGAGGCCGAAGAGCGCTTCATGGCGGCTTATCAGGCCGCCCCCACGATCGACTTCGTCCGCCGGATGGTGGAACTGCGGGCCGAGAAGGATGCGCTCGAAGAGAAGTTGAAGGGTGTCAACCTCGAGTTCGACATCATCCGCATGAAGATCATCCCCGAACGCTTCGATGAAGAGGGCATCAAGAACCTGAACATCAATGGCATCGGCCGGGTATCGCTGACTGCCGATCTGTTCGTGTCGATCGCCGCCGGCAAGAAAGAGCAGGCATACGACTACCTGCGTGACATCGGCAAGGGTTCGCTGATCACACCCAACGTGAACCCATCTACGCTGAAGGCGGCGGTCAAGGCCATGCTCAAGGCCGGCACCGAACTGCCGGAGGAACTGTTTAAGGTGACGCCGTTCACGCGCGCATCGATCACCAAGGGCTGATCGCACCCATCTTGCGATTCGCATTGTCCCGGCGACCGGGCTAGAACGATGAACTAGGAACTAGGAATCATGGCAAAGGAACAGAAAGCTGAACAGCAGACCGGGACCAGCATGGTCGTGATGTCCGAGGCCCGCCCGGCGTGGCTGAAGACGGAGTCGACCCGTGGCTCGGAGGACGTGAAGGCCGAGGATCTCGTCATCCCCCGGCTGGAACTCGTGCAGGACCTCTCGCCGTGCCGTAAGAAGGCCGACCCCGCCTACATCGACGGTGCCGAGGAGGGCATGCTCTACAACAACGTCACCCGGCAGCTGTACGGTACTGCCGTGCTCGTCGTGCCGGTGCTATTCAAGAAGGAATGGTTGATCTGGAAGGACCGCAAGCAGGGTGGTGGCTTCCGCGGCGCGTTCGCGACCAAGGAACTGGCCGAAGAGGCGCTGGCCGGGCTCGAGGATGGTGAACACTGCGAGGCCGTCGACACGGCGCAGCAGTTCTGCCTGCTGATCCAGCCCGAGAAGGGTCGTGTCGAGGAGATCGTCGTCTCGATGTCGCGCTCGAAGATGAAGGTCTCGCGCAAGTGGAACAGCCTCATCCGCATGGACGGTGGTGATTCCTTCGCACGAGTCTACCGTCTGTCGGCAGTGGCCGAGAAGAACTCCAAGAACCAGGACTACTTCAACATCAACGTCGCGATGGCCGGGTTCCCGACCGAGCAGATCTACGCCAGGGCTGAGGCGCTGTACGAGCAGATCAAGTCGGGTCGCGTCGGCATCAACCGCGATTTCGAAGGCGAGGACGACCACGCATCCGGCGAGTCTGGCCCGCCGGAGTACTGACTTCGCAGGTGACCTGGACGAAAGTCCGGTCTCTTTGGGGGTGGCTTCGGCCACCCCATTTTTAGAGGATAGAGACACCATGAAGTCATTCGTAATCTACGGGCCGCCGGGTACGGGTAAGACGACAGAGATGTTGCGCCGTCTCGAAGAGGCCAAGCAACGCCACGAGGCTGATCGCATCGGGTTTCTGAGCTTCACCAAGGCCGGAGCATCCGAGGCGTTGAAGCGACTTGGCCTGTCCAGGTCGGATCGGGTCAGCACCATTCATTCGCTGACCTTCAGGCTCGGTGGATGGTCGCGTATCTCGGTGGTCGACAACATCAAGCGCAAGGCGTTTGGTGATAGGACTGGCTACCGCTTCAAGAATTTCTCTAACGACACTGGTGAACAGATGGAGATCGGCGATCAGTACCTCGCCGTGTTGTCGTTGGCCAGGGCCCGGCGCGCCGAGTTGATCGACCAGTATTACAACTCCGACCGGCCCGGCAGTTTCCAGGAATTCGAATCGTTCTGCAAGTCGTATCGCGACTGGAAGGATGCTAACGGCTACGTCGATTTCGACGACATGCTCGAGCATTACTTGCGCAGACCGGTGAACCACGGCGCCACGGCCCTATTCATCGACGAAGCGCAGGACCTGTCAGACCTGCAGTGGGCCGTGATCGACAAGATGTTGGCGTTTCCACAGGTTGAAGAGGTGCACGTCGCTGGTGACGACGATCAGGCTATCTTTGAATGGTCGGGGGCCAACACGCACGGCATGGCTCAATTCGAAGAGCGCTACAGCGCAGAGCGTGTCACCCTGGACCAGTCGTGGCGGGTGCCCGTGGCCGTTCACGAAATGGCCAACGGACTCATCGAGCGGATCGCAAACCGGGTGCCGAAGGTCTACAAGCCCAGGTCGGAACAGGGATTGGTCACGCGGTCTTCGTGGTTCGGCAGGGACAGCGTCAAGCACGGTGAGGGCACATTGGTCCTGTGCCGTAACTTCGTGACTCGCAAGGAAGTCGAGACCGAACTGATCCGGCACCGGATTCCTTACAAGAGTGAGGGCGGCTACCCCAGCCTGTTCTCGACTCGTGTCGCCGAAGCGATCCGCGTGTTCAACAAGCTGGCCAGGGGTGAACACGTGACGGTGGCCGAGATCGAGAAGATGGACGCCGTTGCGGATGACCGCACCAAGATCGAACTGCAGCGACTGGAGTTCAAGCCGCTGTTGAAGCGCGGCTACATGCGATCTTTCGTCATGCCGGCGATGCACGTCGACTTCTATCGTGAGGCCGACTTCGAGCAGGAACCGACGATCCGGATTTCGACGATCCACTCGGCGAAGGGCCGAGAGGCTGACCGAGTGGTCCTGCACACCGGTCTCACCACGAAGACGCTCGAGGACATGAACCGCGACTCAGCGGCCAGCGATGCCGAAGTTCGTGTATGGTACGTCGGGGTCACCCGCGCCAAGCATGAATTGAACATCATTGAGGGTGACAGAGGGTTTGACCTATGAACCAGCAACGCATGCAGGCTGCGCTTGAGAGGGCGCAGAGGTCCCTGGACGGCATGAGCTATAATCGCGACGCGATGGCCAGGGACGTCCAAGATTTGGTGGCGTTGGTCGTGAGGCTCGAGCACACGATCAACAAGTTGGCCGCGGATCCGACCAAGGACAGCGGCGACATCCTTGTGTTTCTCGAGCAGATCTTGAAGAAGGGTTGATGTTCCCACGACTGCGCGATTATCCGCACATCTTCCTCGACACTGAAACCACGGAACTGCAGTGGTGGGTCGGGAAGGTGTTCGGCGTGTCTGTGTCAGCACCCGATGGGCAGGACTGGTATTGGGATATCAGGACTGACCCGGGGTCGCTTGAGTACCTCCAGGAGGAGCTACCGGCGTGCAGGATGATCGCTGCGCACAACATGAAGTTCGATTTCCACATGTGTCGGGAAGTCGGAATCCACCTACCGAAGCGCAGGATCAGTTGTTCGATGATTCGGGCGGCGCTCATCGATGAACACCTATTCAGTTACGACCTGGATAGCCTCGGCAAGAAGTATGTCGGCGTCGGCAAGATGGGTGACATCTGGGCTGAGTTGGCCGCCATCTTCGGCGGGAAGCCGACAGCATCGGCCCAGGCGCCGAACTTGAAGAGGGCCCCGAAGTCGATCGTCAGCAAATACGCCAAGCAAGACTCGAGGACCGGCCTGCTGTTGTGGGAGTGGCAGGAGGGTGAAATACAGCGCCAGGAGTTGTCGAGGGTTGAGGCCCTGGAAATGCGTTTGTTGCCGGCTGTCATCGAGATGGAGCACGGCGGTGTAAGGGTCGATGTCGAAGCCGCACAACGAGCAGTCGAATCATTGACCTCGAAGATCTCGACACTCCGCTACCAGTTGGACAATCTGGCTGGGTTCGCGGTCAACCCGAATCCATCCAACTCGATCAAACAACTGTTCAAGCCGGAGTTGGGGCCGGATGGTGAGTGGGTGTGCGCCGATGGAACTAAGTTGAATAAGACGGAGGCCGGCGCACCCTCACTGGATGCCGACGCGTTGCGGAGGATGAAGCACCCGGCGGCGACCATGATCTTGCAGTGCCGCAAGCTGATCAAGACGAAGGATACATTTCTTTCCGGTCACGTCCTGGGACACCACCACAATGGCGTGGTCCACGCCAACATCAACCAGACCAAGAGTGACAACGACCTGGGGACGGGGACGGGGCGATTCTCAATCAACGACCCCGCCCTGCAGCAGATCCACAAGCGTGACCAGGACATCGCGTCGATAGTTCGGGCGGTGTTCCTGCCGGAACAAGGGTGCTGGTGGTACTGCAACGACTGGGCCCAGATGGACTTCCGGATGTTTGCGCATTACGCAAAGAACCCGGTTATCCTCAAGATGTACGCTGATGACCCGGAGTCGGACTTCCACAAGCTGGCCGCGTCGCTGACCGGGTTGCCGAGATCTCCGCGCTTCGCCGGTGACGCCAACGCCAAGCAGGTCAACCTCGGGCTGGTGTTCGGGATGGGCCAGGGTAAGCTGGCGGCGGAGATGGGCCTACCTTACACCATTGAGAAGACGGCCAAGGGCAAGGAATACTTGAAGCCGGGTCCCGAGGCGGTGGCTGTTTTCGATAAATACCACGCTGCCATCCCTGGCGTTAAATCCATGCTCGAGAACGCCACGTCGGTGGCGAAATCCAGGGGCTTCGTTCGCACCGTGATGGGCCGCCGCATCAGGTTCCCTGGCGGTATGGCTACACACAAGGCGGGGGGCCTGATCTTCCAGGGGTCGGCTGCGGATGCGCTGAAGTTGAAGATATGTGAGGTCCATGAATACCTCGAGGCTGAGAATAACGGATCGAGGCTGATGCTTAACGTGCATGATGAATTCGACACGAGCATACCGGAGGGCGCCGAACACGTGGCAGCCGAGATCTCCAGGATAGTTACCACGTTTGACGGCGAGATCAAGTTCAGGGTCCCGATCTGTACCGACCAGGGCCGTGGAGTGAACTGGTGGGAGGCCAGCAAGTAGGGGGATTGACGGCTGTCACGACCCATGTTGTAATAGGGTCTCAGGATCGATAGAGGATAGAGATGTCAGCAAAGTTCAGCAGCAGACCGTTCCATACTCGCTACTATGCGACCGTCACCATGAGAGAGCACAGTAGGTCGGGTGCGGCGGCATCGGAAACGGGGGCGGTCAGGGCAGCAGTCGTCAGAGTGTTTGTCCAAGAGTACGAGAAGGCTGTCATCATCGACAGGCGTACCGGTGCCGTCATCTACACGGTGAAGCGTACGACGACCGGCGTGAAACTGTCTTACGGTAACGACAAGGGCCTCGACGCATGAACGTGCTACAGGCTGTGTTTACGATCCTCTGGTGCCATCTGTATCTGTGGTTCACCAAGAACGACGTCAAAGCCGCGATGGACCACAAAGCCATGCTCGAGCACGAACTCAGCTTGGCCCCCAAGATCATCCGCGAGTTCGAAAACGCCAGGGCTGAGAAGTTCGTCCAAATCGCCATGGCTAAAGGTCAATTGAGGTTCAAGAGATGACCGGATACGAGAAGTCGCTGTCAAAGGCTCGCAAGATACAGGCCGTGGACCCAAGCTACGGGTTCAAGGTGGCCAAGCCGTCTGTGATGGCCGCCGCCTGCGCGATCGGAAACGGCTACCGGTTGGAATTCTCCATCCGGGGGCCCGACGGAAAGGTGATGGTCATCCCGTCATCTGACAAATTCACCCAACAAGAGGGTGTGGCTTACATCATGGGGAACGAATAGATATGCTGCGCACGAAAATCAACTTGATCATCGACTTGCAATTCGGTTCGACCGGCAAGGGCTTGATCGCTGGTTTCATGGCCCACCACACCGAACCGGACACGCTGGTCACGGCCTGGGCCCCGAACGCCGGTCACACCTACATCGACGGCGCCGGCCGCAAGTACGTGCACCGCATGGTGGCCAACGGCATTGTGTCGCCGGCACTGAGGTACTTGATGATCGGCCCCGGCTCGGTCATCGACCCGCAGATCCTGAAGGACGAGATCAGGGCCAATCATGACCACCTGAAGGACGTTTCGATCTACGTCCACCAGAATGCAGCCGTCGTTTTGCCCGAGCACCTGGAGCGCGAAGCTGACTCCATGACCAGCATCGCCAGCACCAAGAAGGGCGTCGGCGCAGCGTTGATCTCGAGGATCGAGCGCAACCCGTCGAAGTTGAACACGGCGGGGGCGCTGTTGCGTCGTGATTTCGATGTCGTGGACTCGGCGCAGTGGCTGAACATCCTCGACGGCGCCGAGTTGGTGCAGATCGAGGGGGCCCAGGGCTACTCGTTGAGCATGTACCATGGGATGTACCCGTACACGACCTCCCGTGACGTTTCGGTCCACCAAGTGTTGGCGGACTGCGGCATTCCATATGGGTGGGGTGACGTCCGGGTGACCGGCACGTGCAGGACCTACCCGATCCGCGTCGGCAATCGCTATGACGCGAACGGCGAGATGGTGGGCTGGTCCGGGCCTCACTGGCCTGATCAAGTCGAGATCCCCTGGTCGGAGATCGGTGTGGTACCGGAGTTGACCACGGTCACCAAGCTGCCACGCCGGATCTTCATCTTTTCGGCAATGGAGATCGCGCAGGCCACGATGATGAACGGCGTCGACGACGTGTTCCTCAACTTCGCTAACTACTGCAAGAACGAGGCCGAAGTCGACTCCATGATCCGGCTGATCAACAACGTCAGCCCCCTGACGACCAAGGTCAAGTACGTCGGCTACGGCCCGAGCTTCAACGACGTGCGGATGATCTGATCATGTGGGCCGGTGAGATCGCTGAATTGACTCGGGAAATCGTGGAGTGGGCCGATTCCGCCTTCCCGAAGAGGACGCCGCAATCCGCCTTCCTGAAGTTCTTCGGGGAGATCGGAGAGTTGGTGGACAACCCGTCCAACCCGGATGAGTACGCCGACATCTGCATCATGCTGTTCGATCTGGCCAACATGCACGGCGTGGACATCGCGCAGGCCATCAAGACGAAGATGAACATCAACCGCTCGAGGACCTGGGTGACGACGGCGCTCGGGACGTGGCGGCACGAGGGCCCCCACGATGGCTAACACGTTAACACTGGCCGAACGCATGCGTGTCGGCCACGTCCATCGGTGGAACATCGTAAGGACGGCTCGGAAGCAGACTATCGGCGAGCACATGTACCGAGTGTGGCTCATCGTCCAGGAGGTCTGCAGAGTCGCAAACATCGACTCTCACGTGGCGCAGATCGCTTCCGACTTTGCATTGCTGCACGACCTGCCGGAAGTCGTGACCAGCGACATCCCGACCCCGATGAAGCAATTCATCGAGACCCGATACCCGCGGATGCTGTTGCAGTACGAAAGGTCCATCGACGCCGATGTAGCGATGAGCCTGACCGCCGCCACGACGTATCCGCTCGCCAGCGCCATCGTGAAGATCGCTGACTTGTTCGAGGCTGTCCTGTTTCTGCAGGTTGAGGGCATGGGTATCAGGGCCTCTGACATCAAGAAAGAACTCGAGATGGTGCTCGAGAACAAGATCGAGCAGGCCAGAGTCTACTACCCCGACGTGAACTGGACTGCGGTTGACGAACTGTTCACAGAAACGATGGCGAGGACATGATGCCGAGGACTGACAGCCCCGAATACAAGCTCGGCCTGCGCTATATCAACGATGGTCCGCTGTCGATCCGGGATCTGTCCGAGATGTTGTCGATCAGCCGGAGGAACGCCAACGAGTACGTAAAGTTGTGGCGTTCGCAGGGCAAGCCGATCAGAATCGTCGATTGGAGGCGCTACACCATCGAGAATGGCGGCAAGGGCGGCGATCTGGCTCCGGTGTACGGCATCAGCGAATACCCCGGCCAACCAGATGAGCCGAAGCCCAAGGCTATCAAGGCCGCGGAACGACAGCGCCTGTGCAGGTTGCGCCGCAGGGCCACCGACCAAGTGAAGCGTAGGGCCAAGAACGGCACGACGAACGACTACGCTCAACTGCTGTTGAAGTGAAGACGAATTCACCATATGAATCGGTTTGGGACAGGATGGTTAAGACCGTCCATGAACCAGAAAACGACAATGCCTGCTGGGTGGGCAGGGAGGCCACGCGCTGCAAGTTTGGCTACAGGAGGACCACGTTTTACATACCCGGGCTCGGCGGGCCGAAGACGTTGTCGTCGCACGTCGTGCTGTGGGTATGTCTCGAGTCTGGCGCCAAGACCCCGAATGAAATGTATTTGGCGTATCTTGAGTTCAAGGAATCTGGGCTCACGATAGATCATCTGTGCTGGAACCCGGAGTGCAGGAACCCGGACCACCTTGAAGTGAAGACATTCATTGACAACATCGCGAATCAAAGGAGATTCAATTGAACAAGGAACAATTCAGAGACGTCCTGGTGAGCATCCATGCAAACATGGTGAGCCTCACCGAGTCGAAGGGCGAGGAATACGCCCGGTCTGATGATCAGCTGGCCAACTTCAAGCGGCAGGCGGCTGAACTCGACACGACACCAGACAAGATATTGATGGTGTACCTCAACAAGCACCTCGACGCCATCAAGAACAGGGTGGTCGGGGGGCCTGACACCAAGATGTCCGAGACCATCTACGGGCGGATCGACGACGCCATGTTGTATCTCGCGCTGCTGCAGGCGATGTACATCGAGCAGGAGTTGACCAGATCATGAAGCTGGAGCAAGTGTCAGAACGGGTGGCAGCTATCCGCCAAGGGCTCGAGGGCTCCGAGGTGGCCGAGGCTGCGGAATGGTTTCAGGCTTACGACGCTCTGGTATTCGAGTTCATGACCTGGGCGTCCAAGGCGCTGGATGCGAAGCTCTCGGTGCGGCAACTGGCGACGATCGCTGATTGCATCCTGTCGATCAAGCCCTTCATGGACCAATGGGGGCTAGAATGAAGGAAGACGGCGTCTTTGGTTATGAAGTCAACGGCTGGATCTACTATGACCGGAAGGTCGCCGAGGCCGTGGCCGATGGCGGAACGGTCTACGAGTTGATCCGCCGTGAACCATCGTCGTCGCAGGCGCAGCCCACAGCGGAGGGCGTGGTGTGCTGGTGGAACGGCATTTCCGACCGCACGATGAAGCCATGTCCGTTCTGCGGCAACTCTGGTACCAAAGACCCACGCCATACCTACCACTGGACTGCTCGGATCGTGAGTGTGAAGTGCGGGCAGTGCGGTGCTGATGGCCCGTGGGCTCACATGGATAGATCGGAACGCGATGCAGAGGCCGAAGCGCTGGCCGAGTGGAACAGGAGGACGCCATGATGAACACTGACGACCGCGACCACACCCCCACCGCGCCGAGCGCGCCTGCGCGAGACAGTCACGCATGGTGCGACTACTGTAAGGTCCCGCCCGCTGCTCCGTGCTACCACTGGTGCAAGCTGATGGAAGCGCAAATCAAGCCTGCACCGTCCGAGGTGCCGATGCCGGCGGCATATGACGCTGTACAGCAGCAAATCGTTGAGCGCTACGTTGTCGTGCAAAGAACCAGCGGCGGTTGCTGGGGCTACGCGGTAAAGGCTGGCGATGGCAGCATGGAATTGCATATCGGGCATAAGAAGGGCTGCGAAAGCGTGCGCGCCGCGTTGCAGACCGCGTGCCTAGATGGCGCATGGCTTGCGGCCAAGAGCGCCGCCGCCCGCGAGGCCGCAGCCACGGCTGAACTGCGGGCCGAGAACCAACGACTGCTGGCCATGGACGGGCCCCGCGTCCGCAAGATGAACGCGCTTGTGATTCAAGGCGCACGAGACGCGGAGAAGATCGCTGAAATGGAAGCAGCCTTGGAGCGGGTGCGCGGGGTGCTGCGGAACTGTGAAAACTACATCAATCTTGCGCTTTGGCACTTTGGTGGCCAGCGGGGGTCTGGACTATTGCGGGACGCCATCGCAGCCGCCCGCGCCGAGCTTGGTGGAGGTGTTCGATGACCGAGTGGTTTGCTGCCGCATTCATTGGCTTCTTTGCGCTGATCGGCGCCTGGGCCGTCTACTGGCTCATCCGCACGGCCATCGCGTTCTTCACAGGGAGATGGGAATGAGCATGCGCCCGTTCCAAGGTCGCTGTCACACATGCGGCCACGATCACGATTCAGAGGCTGTCACGCTGCGCGACGTGATGGATATCGGCAAGGTCGTGCACGAGCAACAGCAGGCAGAGCTACGCGCAGACCTGGAGCGGGTGCGCGGGGCGCTGCGGCGCGTGGTCGACGCCTATGACAGGCAACAGAGCAGCGTCTTCGATAGCCTGCGCATGAGGGCCGCCACAAACGAGTTGTCGCGGGAAGTCGCAGCCGCCCGCGCCGAGCTGGGAGGCAAGGCATGAGCACGTCGCGCGAGGGGTTCGAGACCTGGGCGAAAGCGCGCAGCCTGCCACTGGATCTGCTCACGAATGGCGAGTACGCCGGCTATCAGGTGCACACGGCATGGCTCGCATGGTCCGCCCGCGACGCCGAGCTAGCTGCCCTCCGAGCCGGTGCGGAGAGGCTGACCGCAGAGCGAGACGATTTCATGCGCCGCTGGGAGGACGCCCGCGCCTTTTCGGATTCAACCATCAGCCTCGGTCGCTATCCAGGCGGGAGCAAAGCATGGTAATTGATTCCCGCTGGAATTGTAACAAGTTGTAAGAGATAAATTGCGCGGCGCCCAACGCTTTGGTATAATAGCCACATGGCGTTCGGGACCGGCCAATACAACAGGACCCGATCAGAGATTCTAGAGGAATCAGCATCATGAAGAAGATCCACACCAAGACCAATTCGCTCGTCACCGTCATCGGCGACCCGAAGTCTGGCTGGGCCAACGTCCGGTTCCCGGACGGTACGCAGAAGAAGGTCCGCACTGGCGAACTGACTGAGGCTCCGAAGAGCGCGACGACCTCCCGTGCCGCCCGCCCTGCCGGCGTCATCGGCGGCGAGCGCGTGACCAAGATCGGCGACTCGTCCGTCGACCTGAGCCACTACTTCATCGCCGACGAGAAGACCGCGAGCGGGCGCCGGGCCATGGACTGCAACGACGAAGTCGGCCAGAAGCTGCGTGGCAAGGGCCTGGACGACGCCTACGCCGAAGCCGCGAAGGCCCTCGGCGTGACCGTCAAGGAACTGCAGAAGATGTACGGCCACCTGAACCCCGGCATGCAGCGCATGTGCCTCGGCAACCGGCTGCGCGGGCAGGCGTCCAAGGCAGCCGCCGAGGCCGAAGCGGCGGCCTGATCGGTGGGGCAGGAACAGGCCCCACCCTTCAAGTGCCGATGGTGTGGGTCGCCATCCTGGCGTGAAGACGTTCCAAGGCCCGTGGATTATTGCCACTACGATGACCACGGGCCACTAGAGGATAGCGATGAACGAGAGATTCAGCGACTTGATCCGTAGGCTCCTCGAGGAGCCTTCGACGGATCAAGTCTGCGTTGAAGCCGCCCAGGCCATCCAGGACCTGACGGACATGGCTCCGATGTGTGACACACATATTGCGCCGGGAGGGCGTCGCGCAGTGTGTCTGGTCTGTGCGGGGCAGGACCTCATGCACGCTTTGAGTCGCATCAGTTACGTCTGCGAAGAGGAGAACGAGATGCGAATCAGCACCTACGACGTGTTCTACGAAGAATCGGCCGTGGTTCAGCAGGTCCAAGCCCTACGTAAGCGGGCGGATGCCGACGCCGCCATCCTGGATGGTCTGCAGGAACGGTACCGGCGCGAGACCGGCAATACCGAGTTCGACATCAGGAAGATGTAACCGATTGTAACGAACCAATTGCGAGGCGTCGCGGTCCGTGTTATAATTGTGACACACAAACTTTAGAGAATAGAAGTGACGAAGACCGAAAAGCTGCGCGCAGCCCTCATCAGCCGTGGGTTCCAGCCCACCGAGACGAAGGCTCACACCGAGTGCCTGCAGGGTCTCACGAAGGACGGCCGTAAGATCTGGGTCTGGCCCAACAAGACCGGCGCGGCTTGGTGGTCGATGCGGCCAGAGAAGGGCACGGCGCTGGCAATGAGCACCAGCACGGCTGACAAGATCATCTCCGGCCAGTCACTGGCCGTCGTCGCCGACGTGGTGCCGAAGTGAGCATCGACAACCTCCCTCCGTGGATCTCCGACCCGGCCAACCTGCACGTTGGGCAGACCGTGTTCCATCTGGGCAAGCCCAACGATGTGTGGGTGGTCGAGAAGATCGCCGGCAACTTTGCCTGGGTCGTCCAGAACAAGGGTCGTGACGAGAGCCGTTGTAACCTGCCTGTCGGGTCGCTGGCCGCGGTACCCACGCCGGCCCTGATTGAAGCGGCTGAGGCCGCGCGCATCCCCGCCCCCCGAACCCCGGCCGATCCGTCGAAGCCGGCTCCCGAAAAGGCGCAGCGCCCGGTCCACGTACCCCCGCCGCGCGATGTGGGTGACGTGATTTCCAAGCTCCTGTCGGCCACCCCCGAAGTCGGTCCGTGGCGGGTCCTGGAGATGGCTGCTTGCATGGATGTGACCGAAGTCAAGGCCAAGATCGGTCACCTGGGGGCTGGCCTGCAGCGCATGGGCATCGGCAACCGCCTGCGTAACGCCTGGAAGGCCGGCAAGTTCGACGCGGATGCCCTCCTCGAGCGCATCAACAAGGGGGAACGATAGATGGCTACTTGCATCGTCACTGTCATCGGCAATCAGGGTGACCCGGCCCGCGAGGCATACATCACCGTCGATGTCCCTCCCCCTGGGCCGAACGCCGACCAGATCGTGATCGACCAGATCCATAACACGGTCTGGTATGGCCTGAGGGTGTCGAACCACGCCCGCGAGCAGGGCCTGAAGCTGGTCCCGAAACAGGTCGTCAAGCTCGAGCCCGACGTCTGGGTGATCTTGCTGTCCGGACAGATCCGGGCCCATTGCTGGTGCTACTTCGTACGCTGGCACTTCTGAGGAGAGACAGAACATGGATGATTGGTTGAGTCACATCGACCTGGGCACGACGGTACTGGTCCAAACCGGTCGAGGCCCGGCCCCGATGATACTGATCGGTCGTGGTATCCCGACGTTGCGCACAACGCCCCGCGTCGGGGATTCGGTGACGATCGCCGATCACGAGGTCCGGAACCCCATCGACGGCAGCGTGTATTGGGTGCTGCGCGACGAGTTCGTCCGCGGCACGGCCCCCAATGGGAGTTTCGAATTCGTCGATGATCCCATCATCGCCTGGACCGATTCCCTCTACGACTGGACGTGGCTGGATAATTTTCATCATGGCGAGCCGATCTGGTGCAACACCATCGTCGGCCGTGTCGAGATGCGGTACCGAGGGCCTTTAGGGTCCGGGCGCAACAGGCATTGGATCGAGCACCCGAAGACGGCTGTGCAATACGAGGTGCACAGGACGTTGCTGACGCCGAAGGACAACATGTTGCCGCTGTTGCCTGGGAAGACCGCGACGCCGATGACAGCGGCCACCGAGTATGGTACGGATGGCGTGACCACGGAACAGCCCGAGCCCAGGTCTGTGTCCCGCCCTCCGGAGCCGGCCGAACCCGGGTGGTCTGAGGATGTGGTGATCGGCCTGCTGGCCCAACTCCAGGTCTGCTCGTCATTGCTGCTCATGGCTGCGCACATGTCGGCCGAACTGGGCAAGCCGGTAATGGCGCGGGTCTTCGAAAACCAAGTCGCAGCGGTTGACCAGACCATCGAGGACGTACAGGGCGAGATGTAAGTGAAGATCCCTTGACCCAACTCTGACTGGACCGGGGCCGCCGAGGAAGTAACGGCGGCCCCACCAACAAGGATACGACGAAAATGAGATACGACGACCCTGAACAACTACGCGCTCTGGCTGATCGCATCGACCACGAGGAGTTGTGGCGCTGGCCGGTGTCTTCCTTCGTCGATACGCGGCCGATCGCGGAAACATGCTCGAACAGTTACAGGAGGGTGCCGGGTACATGCGTGGCATGCGGCTGGAGCGTGCCAACCGAGGCACCGACCAACGCGGCTGTGGCGACAGCGCTTGGCACGGGGCCATCAACGCCGAATCTGACCGCTGCCGCTCAAACAACGAACCATGGCCGCGCATGATGTACACGGCCAAGATGATCAGCGACGAAGTGCCGCGCATGGTGTTGCTGTTCCAGTACGAGCGCGAACGCGGCATGCCCGACACGTACAAGATGTGCGCTCACGACCCGCGCCCGGCCACGCCACTGAAGGACAATCACCTCCGGTGTGCCCTCGGCAAGGAATGCCGGAAGTGTCCATACCTCACGGCGATCGACCGGGACGACCGGATGACACCCGAAGCGAAGGATGAGGCGAAGGCATGGACCTGCGCCACCCATTTCCTGCTCGAGTCGAAACCGGATGTCTACGTCGAACAAATCCTGTTTGACAAGAGCGACGATGCCTTCCAGGAAAGGTTGATGCAGAGTTTCGGCGAAATGGACGACGGTCCACAGGAGGGTTGAAGTGCGAATCAGTATCAACAAAAAGGACCTGGCCTACATGCCGCCCGAGCGGCGCAAGCTGTACCGAGTCTGGATCGGTGGCCAGGAAGTCAAGCATGTGATCACGGCCGACACCGAACAGGGATTCGTGTTGAGGGCCATCACGACGCCTGACGGCAAGATGGTCGTCAACCCACTCACGCGCGGCGTGGCTACCCAACGCCTGCACGGTCACGTCCGGATCGAGGAGATCAAACCGGACAATCCGCTCCTGGGCGGTATCGTGTTCAAGAGCAAGCCGTGAACAGGCGCCACACCAAGTCGGACTGCGCCGGCTGTATCAACGACTACTACAACAGCCAGAAGGGCGGGTGCTACTTGTTCCCGTCCAATATGGTGATGCGCCGCCGGGTTCCGATCCAGCAGCCCCCGCCGTTCAACCAAAAGGCGCAGGCCGTGCCAAGTTGCAAGCACGAAGAGGGCTACGCCTTTCTTCCGGCCGAGCCCATCCAAGTCGGCCCCAACATCGACAGGTTGCGCAAATGACAGAGGATATACTGATCGTGGCCGATTTCGTGCTCCGGGCCACCCACTGGTCCGAGGGTGGTGCCGACCGGCACGAAGCGGTAGAGGCACTGAAGCGGATCAACGCGCACGCCATGTCGGAGGTGCTGAAAGTTCCGGCCGTGGTGGAGAACGACCGACGTTACCGGCTGTTGCGCCAGTTCAGTTGGCACGACCACCCCATCTGTTGTGTCACCGAGCCCAGGAAGAATGTGGCCCTGGGCTCCGATTGCCCATCGTTGATGCGGCTCGACGCCGTCCTGGATGATCTGATCATCGCCCGGGGCTTCGAATGAGCGAAGCCGAGATGTGGGGCCGGGTCCGTCGTGGGGTCGGCCTGATGTGGGAGTGCGAACGGATCGAGAACCGGCTGAACGTCGGAACCCCCGATGTCACCTGGGCAGCGATGGGCGTCACCGGCTGGATCGAGAACAAGTGGGTGCCGGGCTGGCCCGCTACCCCAGAGGGCCCGCTCAAGATCAAGAGCCTGACCGACGAACAGCGCAACTGGATCAAGCGTTTCGGCCGAGCCGGCGGTCGGACGTTCCTGCTGCTGGGGGTCGGGCCGTTCGAGTACTACCTGTTCGACCACACCCACATCGACCAACTCGGATGGGTCGGCAAATCAGACATCCGAGCGATGAGTCTGTTGCGCGGTAGCTCCTGGTGGACCTACGCTGGCAAATACATCCACTGGGCCGACTTGGTCGCCGCGCTCACCGTTCCACGTGAAACAAAGGCCTGTGGATGATCGGTTCCACGATCGTAGTCGTTTCACGGAGCGGGGCGGCATCCGACTTGACCGTATGGATCTCGCTGGCGCTGATTGTTGGCGTGGTTCTGCTGGTGCTGTGGGACGACAGGAGGCCGAAATGAGGATGAACCGTTACATGCGGCAATTGGAGGCGATCCGATTGGCCGCCCAGGAACAAGAAGAGGCCCTTCTCAAGTCCATCCGAACTGACCTCCTGATCCCGTTTTGTGACCGCGTCGGGGCGAAGTTCACCGCCGGGATGGGAACTTGGATGTTTCGCCGCGGTGAATCAACCCAACATTCCTTTGAACACGACGGGCCATTCTGGGGCATGTCCAAGATGCTGTACGTCCTGCTGCACGCCGAATCGGCGTATTGCAACAACGATCTTGGCTCGTTGATGGAGGACTACACCCCGGCCAGCTACAAGGAACCTAAGGATGTCTAACCAAATACCAAAGGGATTCGATCTCGAACTGTTCAGGTTCCGGTGCGAGATTTGCGACCAACCCATCGACGACATCGAGACCGCCGTGAACGTCGCGGTCAGGTCACCCAACTCGAAGCAACCCGACCAACTGATGGTGGCCGCCGGGCCCTTCCACGCCGAGTGTGCCAGGGAGAAGGGCGAACAGTGGATCACCGACAACCTGTCCAGATTGCGTTGGTAACAGGGTGTAACAAATAGTTGACGCCGGGGTCCTGTCTTGGTATAATACAAACTTCACCAACTGAGAGGACTTGCCAAATGGATCAGCCCTTCTATACCGATACCGACCCGCGCGGCAATTGGTACGCCAAGGTACCCCTGCCCAGCGTCGCCACGACCGCTACGGCCATCATCGCGATCGCCGCTACCGGCCTGGACGCCGACAGCCCCGAGCCCTACCGGGCCGCCGCGTACCGTCTGCTGGGTGAGCGGGTGGCCACCCTGGTGGATGGCAGTGCGTGGTGGGCCGCCGTGATGGACACCATCGGGTGAGCAGGATCACGGGGGAGGGCCTGCACGGCCTCCGGCCGGGTGACGTACTGGAGATGAGAGTCCCAGACCGGAGATGGTGGCGCCGTGCCATTTTCCGATTGCTCCGGAGGCCAGCACCGACCCGGATGGTCAGGTTGGTGGTGGAAAGGGAATCGAAAACGGCCGTCCAAGTCGGACCAAGCAAGAAGCGTACCGGACTATGGGGGAGGCCGATTCGATGGTCGCTGACTTGGGGTCGAGATCACCATGACGCCAGTAGGGGCGTACAGTTAGCGGGCACTAACCGTACAGACTCGGAACACGGACAGGGGGGTCGCTCCACGTCGTGAAGAGGGCAGCTGCCGCCATATCTGTACGGCTGTACGGTCCCACGCGGAGAAGATGGTATGTCCGAGAACCTTCTTCCGGATATCGAACACGTACACACTAGGGGCCCCCGCGAGGGAGAGGGCCGCCTGACGCGGGTCTGGTGTCTGTACAACCAAAGTGCGGTCAATGGGGATGTTTCGCACCCCTGGTACCCACCGATTGTGACATGCTCGGATGCAACCCCGCGTCGGACGGGGCTCTCCACGAGTGTCAGTGCTCACTGACCCCGAGCATTTATCTCGGGGGCGTGCTCGCGTACGCGGTGCATATACGTGCTACGCGTACGCGGAGAGTGGTCTACTCACCAACTCCGGCCAGGAGCTTGGCCAGGATGACCACCAGCAGGAGGATGGCCCAGAACAGTCTCCCGGCGGCCTCGAGGACCCACAGGAGGCCGTGCCAGATGGTGCGGACGGCCTCCCAGATCATCGCCGCTGCTGCTCGAGTTGTCGCCGGATGGCCTCGGCCTGACGCTGGGCCTCCCGGCGCTGGATCTCGAGCCACTGACGCTGCCACTTACCCATGATGGTACCTCTCTATGGTGAACGAACCCCAATTATACCCGGGGTCTGAGGGTTTGTCAAGCCTTTGTTACAACCCGATACACTTCTTACAGGTTGTAACAAAGGCCCCGGAGGGCCTCCGATCAGATCTGGTTGCCGTCGCCATCCAGGTGTGGGATGGCGCAGCGCATCGTGTCGATCCAGGTCTGCAGGTCCTGGGCGGCCTCGAGGTACTCACCCCGCTTGTAGCCCTTGCCGGTGATGCCTTTGGCCATGGCGAGCATCTTCAGGGGGGAGGCCCCCCGGGTGAGCTTCATGCCGGTGCGGGCGTACAGGCGCAGTCCGCTGGCCAGGGTGGCAGCCCGCATCAGGGTCATGGCATCTTTCCCAACCAGGGACGTGCTGCCCCCGGTGTGGTGTTGGATGTAGCTGTCGGTCATGGTCAGGCTCCGGTTCGGGTGAAGGTCTGGTTGGGGGTGAGGCTGTCCAACTTGCGCTGGACCTGCTCGGCGTGGAACTTGATCCCGGCGGCGATGTAGGTGCGGCCCATCCGGCGGGCGGTCTCGGCCTGCATCTCGAGGTACCGGCACATGCAGGCCGGGTCGCTGTTGAAGGCGCTGTCGGTGACGCCCTCGTAGATGTAGGCGTCGGAGATCTTCCGAATGAAGTCCAACTCTTCGCGCCATTCCTGGGTGTCCATCTGGGACCTCCTTGGTGAACGAACCCCAATTATACCCGGGGATCGAGGGTTTGTCAAGCCTTTGTTACAACCCGATACACTTCTTACAGGCTGTAACAAAGGCCCCGGAGGGCCTCCGAACCTAGGCTGGCTGGATCTTGACCAACTTCCAGCAGATCGTAGCGGCTGAGGGCAGACTGAGCGTGAGGAGCTTAGCCCGCTGGACTTCACCCAGCTTGTCGTAGACTGCCAGGATGGCCGAGGCAGTCAGACAGTCACACTGGCGACCCTGGACCCGGCCGGGGCCGTGCTCGACCACCCGGCGCAGTTGAGCGATCCCGACTTCTCCGAGCGGCTTCACAGGTTCACCTCCCAAGTGCGAGCGCCGACGTTGCGCAGCATCCGGAGCTTCACCAACTTGGTGCAGATGATCCGGATCGAGGTCGGCTGGAGCAGGCAGCCGTCCAGGACGTCCAAACCCTTCTGGATGCGCTCGACATCGGACTGCTCCGAGTAGGTGGCCCTGAAGAACCGGATCACGGCCTTGTCGTAGGGCGTGAGTTCCGGGCGGGTGGTGTCCAGGACGTTGAAGGCCACGGCCTGGGTGCCAGTGAGGAGGAAGCGACTGTCGGCCACGGCTCACTCTCCCTCGACGAAGCAGACCTCGCCGTCGTCGGTGTCGATCAGGAAGTAGCCGTCGCCGTCCGTGGACACCTCGAGCACGCCCGGGGCTATGCCGGCGTTGTCGTCCACCCACAGGCAGAGGCCGTCGACGTTGCGGACGCCGCGGATCAGGTCGATCAGGGCGCGGGTCAGGGCGTCGGTGACGTCGGGGTGACCGTCCTGGTCACCGCCGTTGACCCAGGTGCGCAGCAGGTTCGAGACGCTGGCCAGGGCTGGCGCCAGGGGGTGGTCGGGCTTCGAGACGATGGTGGTGGTTGCCATTTGGGCCTCCTAGTGAACGAACCCCAATTATACCCGGGGTCCGAGGGTTTGTCAAGCCTTTGTTACAACCCGATACACTTCTTACAGGTTGTAACAAAGGCCCCGGAGGGCCCGGAACCTCAGAGGTCGAGTTCGTAGAAGTTCGCGTCGCCCTTCCCTTCCTCGAGGACGTGCCGCTCGTCGAAACGTTCGTAGAGGAACCCGGCGAGGGCGGTGTCGAGGAAGCCATCGGCGTCGGCCTCGCCGTCGACCCCGAGGAAGGCGAACCCGCCGCCGAAGGGCTGGACCACGGTGACCTTCACCGGCACTTCACCCAGGCAGTTGAGCATCGGGTCCAGACCGGCCAGGGCCCGGAGGATCAGCTGCTCGGCGACTTGGGCGTTGCCCTCGGGGAGGGACTTTGCAGAGGCCAGGATGGTGGTGGTTTCGCCGGAGGCGGTGTCGGACACGACGAGAAGGAACTTTGACATATCGGGCTCCAAATATCGGGGCCGGGCCGGGGCCCCCGCCGGGCCGTCCCGGACCTCCCGGGACGACAAACCTATTATACCACGCCCGTTTGCCGGGCGCAAGCCTTTGTTTACACTTTGTTGCACTTGTTACACCTGTTACGGGTTGTAACAAAGGCCCCCTAGATCTCGAAGCAGACGTTGGTCTCGGTGTGGAGGTAGCTCTCCCCCATGCCGTTGGTCTCGACCACGCCCCACACCTCGGGCCGCTCGCTGTTGGCAAACCCGGTCTGGGACCTGCGAGCCTGGAAGGTGGGGCAGTGGGTCGTGTTCTGCTTGTCGTAGTCGTTGTCGATTCGGCGCACGGCCCACTTGGGCAAGCGTTCGAGCAGGTCTGCCGCGTTGGCGACCTCGAACTCCTCCTCTCCGAGTTCGCGAGCGAGCGAGTCGGCGAGTTCGCGAGCGTAGGTTTCTGCCTGGGTACGGTCCACGGTGGGGCTCCTGTTGGGGTTCGGTGGCGACAGTGCACACCCGACAGGGCTGGTTGCCCTGTCGGCTGGGTACCTAGTACTCGTAGACCTCCCCCAGCAGCGGGTCGATCTCGAGCCAGCTGCCGCAGGGCAGGTAGACGTGCACCGTGCGGTGTTCGACGCAGCCCTCGCGCTCGATGTAGGCGCCGGCTGCCTCCTCCGGGGACAGGACCCCGCTGGTCTGCAGGTGGTGCAGCAGACGCTGCTCGAGGTCGACCGCGCTGGGCAGGGCCCCGGTGTGGCCGCTCGCACGGCGCAGCACGGTCTGGCACAGGGACCACGCGAGGCGGGCGGCCTCGTCTTGGGCTTCGGGGGTGGGGTAGTCGCGCACGGTCAGGCTCCAGGGAAACGGCACACCGCGAGGCGGGCCAGGGTGGTACGGATCAGGGCACGGGTGGCCAGACGGGTGGCCGGGTCGGTGGCGTGGCGCCTGCGCAGCAGGATGCGCAGGGCCGCCAGCAGGGTGGGGGCGGCCACGACTCAGACCTCCGGGACCCACAGCTGCAGCCCGGCCAGGGCCTCGACGTGGGAGGGCTCGGAGCACACCCGCTCGAGGGCGGCCAGGGCCTCGGCGGGGGTGGGGGCGGTGGCCTCGAGCCAGTACCCCCGGCAGGCAGACGAGGCCAGGGAGGGGCCCTCGTAGACGGCGGCGTGCACGTGGCCGCCGGGGGTGCGGGCCAGGATCAGGGCCACGGGCAGATCGGTGTCGAACGCCAGGGCGGCGAGGGTCTGGGACAGGGGGGACGGGTGGGACACGGCGGGCTCCGGGGAGACGGGGCCCGGCCGGGGCCCCCGCGGGGGGCCGGCACGCCGCCGGCCCCTACCTATATAGTAGCATCCGGCGTGCCAGCCTTTGTCGCGGGCCCCCCTCCGGACCCCCTCCGGACCCCCTAGATCTAGGGGGTCAGACCCCCCTCGTCGGCCACCCGGCCAGGGCCCGTTTGGCACGGTCTTTGCCGACGCTGCCCGGTATGACACGGCGTGTCACGATATGACGAGCCTGGACGACACGCCGTGTCATACTGCAAGGGCCGTGCCTGGCACGCCCTTTGCCACGGGGTACCCCCCTACCTCCCCCCTTGTTACACTTTGTTACAAGCCCCCCTCTCTCCGAATGTGGTATATATCGACTATTTTAGAGTTACCTTTGTCCTTCTACTTTCGTCTTCGACCCCACTACTCGCGTCCGTTGACGCACTATGGTAGAATCGCGCCCGATGACCACCCCCGTCGAATTCAAGATCGGTGATCCAGAGAAGTTTCTGCAGAAGCAGAATGATCATTGCTTGGCCGAGGAAGCCGTCGACGAGGACGACTACCCGACGATCTGGGCCTTCGGAGGTTTCGCCCCGGAAGATGCCGAGGTCAAAGACATCCTGGAGTTCTTCAAGCGTTCACCGCCGTATCGCGAGACGCTCGCGGTCAAGACTCTGACCGAGAAGAACCCGCAGTGGGTGGCTCAGGCGGCCCGCATGGAGAATCAGTTCAGGTTGTCGCTGCTCCAGGGCGCGATCATGTTCCTGGATGCCCTGGAGAAGTCGAACTGCTCCATCCGCAAGGCTTGCAAGGTAGCCGGCGTGAATCGGACTAGGATCGAGATGCTGCGCCAGCGCGTGCCGCAATTCGCGACGCGCTGCACGACGGTCTTCGAGGAGATCACGGACAAGCTCGAGGAAGCCGCATTCAAGCGGGCCGTGAAGGGCGTGTCCAAGCCGATATTCTACAAGGGTGAGGTGGTCGGATACGAGCAGCAATTCTCGGATCATCTGCTGGCGATCATGCTGCAGGGGCGGCGCCCGGGGACCTACAGGCCGGGCGGGGCTAATCTCGACCGGCCTCTGAACCCGGATGAGGCCGCAGCACTTGCTCAAGAAGCTTTGACGCGGTTGCTGTCCACCACCCAGGGCGAATAAATGCCGTCGGTTGGCCTCCAGCCGGGGCTATTGTCGAGGACCTACCCGCTCAGGGTGGTGCCGCAGCAGATGGCATTGCGCCAGTCGACGGCACGGTTCCGCGTGGTTCCGGCCGGTCGACGCAGTGGCAAGACCGAAATCGCGAAGCGGCACACGATCGCCCAAGCCATCATGGCGAAAGGGCACAGTGACCCGCGGTATTTCTTCGGCGCCCCTACCCGTGATCAGGCAAAGGCCATCTACTGGCTTGACCTGAAGAGGATGATCCCCCGCCAGTTGATGGCGGGGCCGCCCCGTGAATCGGACCTGACGATCACCCTTTGGAATGGGTGCGAGTTGTGGGTGATCGGGATGGACCGGCCGGAGCGGATCGAAGGCCGGCCATGGGATGGGGGCGTACTGGACGAATATGCCAACATGCGCTCGGGTGCATGGGGTGAGAACGTGCGCCCGGCACTATCGGATCGTAAGGGGTGGTGTTGGCTGATCGGGGTGCCGGAAGGGCGCAACCACTACTACGACATCAACCAATACGCACTGCACTCGGGTGACCCCGACTGGGGATCGTATACGTGGCCGTCGTCGGCGATCTTGGACCCCGAAGAAGTGGCAGCGGCTCGAAGGCAGCTTGACCCGCTAGTCTTTGAGCAAGAATACGAAGCAAGCTTCATCAACTTCACGGGGCGCGCCTATTACCCGTTTGGCGATGATCACTGCTCCAGCAAGCTGAAATACGATCCGTCGAAGGCGCTGAATCTTTGCTTTGACTTCAACGTCGATCCCGGTGTGTGCGGCGTCGTGCAGGAATTGCGTCTCCCGGGGCAGTACGAGCGTGACCGGAACGGTCTGCAGATGCTGGACAAGCCACTGACCGGGTCGGCGGTGGTCGGCGAAGTCTACATCCCTCAAAACAGCAATACCGAGGCGGTCTGCCGCAAGATCATCGCCGACTGGGGCAAACACCCGGGATCGGTCAGGTGCTACGGGGACGCCACGGGCGGCGCTCGAGGCTCAGCGAAGACCCAGGGATCGGACTGGGACATCATCAAGGCCCAGTTGAGGCCGGTGTTCGGTGATCGAATCACCTTCCAGGTACCCAAGAGCAATCCGACGGAGCGGTCCCGGATCAATGCAGTGAACACTCGTTTGAAGACTACATCCGGAGAGATCCGGCTGATGGTCGACAAGAACAAGGCGCCGAACACGGTGAGGGATTTCGAGGGCGTCCGCGTGCTCGAGGGCGGGTCGGGAGAGATCGACAAGGCTTACGATAAGCGCCTGACGCACATCAGCGACGCCATCGGGTATTACATCGAGCGCGAATTCCCGATCATCAAACGCGTGGCGGATGTCGAATCCTTGCCGCTGCTATAGGAAGAGCACCATGCCGGACATCAAAAAGACCGTCGCATCCCCCTCCGAGGCTGTCCTGCGCATGCAAGGGAATTGGGACCTGTGCGCCGCACTGCTTGGCGGTACCGCCAGCATGCGCGAGGCTGGTGAAAGGTACCTCCCTAAATGGAAGAGGGAAGAGGCAGAGGCTTACGCAAACCGCCTGAAGCGGGCCGTCCTGTTCCCGGCGTATCGTCGGACGGTCGGGACCTTGTCCGGCAAGCCATTCAGCAGGCCCGTGAAGGTCGAAGGCTTTCCGGATGAGGCCATGGGATGGTTGGAGAATGCCGACATGCAGGGTCGGGACTTCGGCGCCCTTGCTTCCGATCATTTCCGGCATACTGTCGGATATGGCATCGCGGGTTTCCTTGTCGACTACCCCACCGTCAGCAACCCGAAATCGGTCACGAAGGCCTTCGAGAAGGCCAACAACATCCGTCCGTACATCGTGACGATCAAGGCCCACCAACTCCTTGGTTGGAAGATGACCAGAAAGAACAATGAATGGGTCTTCGAGCAGATCCGATACAAGGAGTGCGTGCTCGAGGACACCGGTCCCTATCACGAAGACGAAGTCGAACAGATCCGCGTGATCAACATGGATACGTGGGAGGTCCATCGGAAGAACGATAAGGGTGAATGGATGGTCTTCGAACAGGGCTACAATACCCTCGGAGAAGTCCCGTTTTTCCCGGCCTATGGCGATCAGGTGGATTTCATGCAGTCGCTGCCCCCACTGCTTGATGTCGCATACCTAAATGTGGCTCATTGGCAGTCCTCGAGTGATCAACAGACCATCCTACACGTCGCTCGAGTACCGATCCTGGCCGTGACGGGCATCGATGACGTGTCGAACATCGTCGTTGGGGCCTCGACAGCTACCAAACTGCCCCCGGGGGCGGAGATGAAATACGTCGAGCACACCGGAGCGGCCATCGAGGCCGGTTCGAAGGATCTCGATAGTCTCGAGGACCGCATGAGGCAGGCCGGCGCTGAACTTCTGGTGATGATGCCGGGCCGAGTGTCGGCCACCCAGATTCACAACGAGAGTTCGATCGGTACTTGCGCACTCCAGCAGATCACCGAGAACTACGAGAAGTCGCTCCAGCGCACTCTGCAGTACATGTTGAAGTGGGCGAAGATCTCCGGGACCCCAAAAGTGTCCCTCTTCAAGGAGTTCGGCGTAGCTGGGCTGGCCGAAGCGTCTGCGCAGCTTCTCATGGATATGGCGGACAATGACAGATTGAGTGACGAGACCCTCCACGCCGAGTTCCAACGCCGTGGGATCATCTCGCCCGACCATCTGTTCACCGAAGAACAAGAGAAGATCAAGAAGCAGATCTCGGAAAAGGGTTCGATGATCGAAAAGCTGAAGCCGAAGGCTCCGGAACCCACTCAGACTCCCCCCAGGGCCGTTTGAGGTCAACGGATATGGCGCTTCTGGCTGTGGCGTGATACAATACTACCCACTTTGAACACCCAATTGGTGGCGGATGCCGCGTTGGGTGGGATGAGAGCAGCGAGGGCGGATGCCCTTACCCAATGACCCCGGTTGGATGACCGGTAGAGGACCGAAATGCCTTTCAAGCTGAAACTCGATGCCAACAATGTGCCGGTCTTGCAGGATGGCAAGCCCGTCTACACCAAGGATGATGGATCGGAGGTCGCCTTCGACGCGGAGGCCACCATCGGCACCATCACCAGACTCAACGCCGAATCGAAAAGCCATCGAGAACGCGCGGAGTCTGCCGAAGGTCGTCTCAAGACCTTCGAAGGCATCGCAGACCCTTCGGCGGCGATCAAGGCGCTGGAAATCGTGAGCAACCTGGACGCGAAGAAGCTCGTCGACGCCGGGCAGATCGAGACCGTACGTCAACAGGCCGTGAAGGCGGTCGAAGACAAGTACGCACCGATCGTGCAGGAGCGTGACGGCTTGCTGTCTCAACTCCGTTCGGAGCGGATGACGGCGACCTTCGCGAAGTCCAAGTTCATCGCCGAGAAGCTGGTCATCCCGGCTGACATCGCGATGGCGAAGTTCGCTTCGCACTTCACGGTTGACGGTGGCAAGATCACTGCCAAGGATTCAGCGGGGAACGTGATCTACAGCCCGACCCGACCCGGCGAGACTGCCGACTTCGACGAAGCCATGCAAGTCCTCGTGGACGGGTACTCCTTCAAGGACAACATCTTGAAGGGTGCGCAGAACAGCGGCGGCGGGGCTGGGGGTCGGAGCGGTCCGGGGGGCAAGCAGACGTACACCAGGGCCCAGTTTGACCAGCTTTCGGCCACGGAGAAGGTTTCCGTGGCACAGAAGATGGGCAAAGGCGAGGTCGTGGTGACGGATTGAATCCAACCACCTGAAAGCCAACCACCATGTCGAACACCCTCACCTACCTGATCCCGACTCTTTACGAAGCGCTCAACGTCGTCTCGCGTGAGATGATCGGCTTCATCCCGGCGGTCTTCCGCGACTCGAACGTCTCGCGTGCGGCGAAGAACCAGGTCGTCAACATCCCGATCGCGCCGGCTGCGACCACCGAAGACATCACGCCCGGCGTGAACCCGGCCGACTCTGGCGACCAGACCCCGACGAACGTCCAGCTGGCCATGACCCGGTTCAAGGCGTCGCCGGTCCGGTGGGAGGGTGAAGAGCAGATGGCGGTCGGCAGCACCGGCCTCTACAACCAACTGCTGGCTGATCAGTTCGCTGAATCGATGCGCGCACTGACCAACCTGATCGAAGTCGACCTGTTCACGACGGCCAAGACCAATTCGTCGCGTGCCTACGGCACCGCCGGTACCACGCCGTTCGGTATCGCTGGTGACCTGTCCGACCTGGGTCAACTGGCGCTGATCCTGGACAACAACGGTTGCCCGGTGTCGAGTCGGCAGATGGTCCTGAGCAACGCGTCGATTGCCAACCTGCGCGGCAAGCAGTCCACGCTGTTCAAGGTGAACGAGGCGGGCTCGAGCGACATGCTGCGCGACGGCATGACCGATCGCCTGCAGAACTTCGCGATTCGCCAATCCGGCGGCATCTCGCTGCACACCAAGGGCGCCGGTACGAGCTACCAGACCAATGGCGCGGCCGCGGTGGGGGCGACGACGATCGCCGCCGACACCGGATCGGGTACCCTGCTCGCTGGTGACATCGTCACCATCGCGAACGGCACGCCCGCGGACAGCAACAAGTACGTCGTCAACACGGCCCTTTCGGGCGGCAGCTTCAGCATCGGCAAGCCGGGTCTGATCTCGTCGCACGTCGACAACGATGGCATCACGATCGGCAACAACTACACGGGCAACTTCGGCTTCCACCGCAACGCCCTCGTTCTGGCGACCCGCCTGCCGGCGGTCCCCACCGACGGGGATTCCGCGGACGACTCGATGGTGGTCACCGACCCGGTGAGCGGCATCTCGTTTGAGATCCGGATCTATCGCCAGTACCGCCGGGTCAAGTTCGAGGTCTGCATTGCCTGGGGCTACGGTGCCGTCAACGGCCAGCACATCGCCACGCTGCTGGGCTGATCGGCCGGCGGGGTGAGCCCGCCACCCTGATGGCCCGGCCGGTGGTACCGCGCCGGGCCAACCGCTTTTCGACAGGAGTGTAGAGATGGAAGACACCAAGATCCCGGTCTTCGGAAAAGATGCCGAGGCTGCCGCCGCTGCCGCCAAGGCCAAGGCCGATACCGAGGCTGCCGCCGCCGCCGCTGCCGCCGCTGCCGCCAAGGCCGCGGAAGCTACCCGAGTCAATCTCGTGAAGATGGTCCGGGGGCCCGAATTCCCGGCACCGCACGAGGCAGATGTCCACCCCGAAGAGGTGGCCAACTACGCCGTGGGCGGTTGGACCGCCGCGGTCTGAGCACCACGACTTCAGAAACGGATCGACACCATGGAACTTCAAAGACAGTACACGCCCGAAGTGCTCGAGCAGTACGAGATCGACAAGGCGAAGGCCGAAGCAGCTGGTGTCGAGCCCAACCGGCCCCCGGCCAGTCACGTTTGGGTCAAGCATACAGGGACGAGCCCCGAGCAAAATTTCTCGACGCGGTTCTTCGAAGCCGGCCTGATCGAGGGGTGGCTCCGGATGGTCGACAATGGCGTGCTCGGAGGCCAGGAGATCGTCATCCGCGCCGAGTGCGACTCTGGTATGATCGACCTCGTCTACAAGGTCAAGAGGACGCCGGGCTACTACTGCGTGTCGACCGGCGACCGGATCCCCATTTCGCAGACGGCATGGGCGTCCCCCCGGCGTGGTGAACTCGCTTCGAAGGAAGCCAAGGCGTGGCTCGCTGCGCGTGGGTTGCCGGAACGCGACTACGAGGTCACGAACGCATACGAGTGCGTCCTCGACCCCGACCAGCACGAATCCTTCAAGAAGGGCTGACCACCATGGGTGACATCGTCTTCAACATCGCCAAGGGCAGCGTGGCCGGCAACTACCGGCGTGTCGATGCCAACGACCCGGCCAACAGTGCCCTGATCGTCGCGCTCCTGGCCTCGAGCGGCCTCGAGGCGGACTCGGTCCTGCGGGACAAGGATGATTTCTCGGCCCTGGTCTCCGGTGGCACTGACTTCGCCACGAACACCGGCGCCGGTCGCAAGACCCTCACTGACGCGGATCTGACGGCCTTCGCCCCGGACGACACGAACGACCGTGTCGACCTGGACATCCCGGACCAGACATGGACCAGTGTGGCCAACGACGGAACCGGCGCCATCGGTGCACTCGTCATCGGCTACGACAGCGACACCACTGGCGGCACCGATTCGAACATCGAACCGCAGACCAAGCACGACTTTTCCGTGACTCCGTCTGGCGGCGACATCACGGCGCAGATCGCATCGGCCGGTTTCTACAGGGCGTCGTAAATGACGATCCTGGGACTGAGGTTCGGCGTTGACGCGTCGGCACTCGAGAGCAAGATCATGGCCGAGTTGGCTGTGATCCGGCTCGAACTTTCCACCATCAAGCAAGGAATGCACATGGACAAGACGGAACTCGCGGCCAACCTCAATGCCGTCGCCGATCAGGCGAACGACGGCACCGGCGCGATCGGGGCCGCGGTGTTCTGCTACGACAACGACACCACCGGCGGCACCGACTCGTCGATCGTGCCGATCAGCCTGCACGACTTCGCCATCACGCCCAGTGGCGGC
>JACCDG011779630.1_pt1 | contig 53441 bp, 55 predicted proteins | sample 7442471 | NCBI WGS metagenome assembly JACCDG01 (sample SAMN15323444, study PRJNA562643) | freshwater metagenome | isolation source: river surface water | place: USA:Blue River Watershed | collected 2017-08-17 | reverse complement strand
TTGTCATACCTTCAATTGTTTTACTCTCACTTTCCTCCCAATACCCACCTCGTTCAACTACATAATCTTTTGTAACTTCAGGGAAATAAATAGCGGCAGTAGAAAGATTATAAGGCAATAGCCCCAACGAATAAGGTGGAAATTGACCGTACTCGCCACGCTCTTTCATGTCTATGATTATTTTTTCTTTTAGATTTTCATACTCTTCTTTTGTGTATTGTCGATTCAAGATACAATATTTTTTTTTCCGTAATCCAACACAACCGAAACAGTAGTCCACCTCTAAGCATTCATCACAATATTCTGAATATCGGGCTCCGTCACACCAAATTGAACCTTTTAAGTCATATGCATTTGTACAACAAGAATTATTTCCAGAGACTTGTATACTCCAACATCCTGTTAGATCAATACAATCCTTGGCTTTCAAGCCACGCAAACAATTAACACAGTTCTCCGATTCTTCCCAGCAAAATACATTGGTGCAATTGTTGCAATTAGTCATGTACGTACCAAAAGAATCATAAGTCTTAATATTAAAATTTTCCTTATGTACTGCATTATTTTTCAAAATTTCTTTGTATTGATTTTTAAATTTTTGGAGTTCTGTATATGAGCCCAAGTTAATAGATTTCATTTTTTTCATATACTCTTCTTTTGTATATTGAACATTTTCTATGCAATAAGATTTACCACGAAGATTCCATGACATAAAGCAATTCGAGCAATTACGGCAATCAAATAAAAATGAGCTATCTATGCAATCCCTGCAATTCTTAGAAAAAAGTAAATTATATGAGGAGAAGCAATATCCACAATCATAGCATTGATCAAGATTAAAAACATGAGAAATATCCGCAGAATCTTTAATATCTATTGCGCGATATCCATACAAAAGATTCTCTGCACGAAGAGTTGAGCGAGATAAGTAACAATTCTTTGATTCCCATGCATCGTCGCACCAATCGCAATCTACATTTTGAGCGCCTTGCTGATGTGGACGAGGAACCTTCTCTTGCAATTCCTTTAATTGCTCAAAAAATGAACGATTTGAGTTATAATCTTGCTCATAGTCCATTGGATCCCAAGCATCACTCCACCACTCTTTGGAAGTATATATTGGGTAGCGAGCATTTTCTGGTAATATTGTAATTAGTCTTTCACCAGATAAGTCAGACTGCCCAGTTCGGAATTTACCGAAAGGCCAAAATGCCATATGATGTTTCCATCGACACTGCACGCAAATATCAGGAATAACGAGATTCACCTTCTCGTACATCAACAATTCCCTGTCTGTAATTTCAAATTTTTCATTACAGCTTGTACAGACCTTATTCATATTCAAAGTATAAGCATTAAATGCTTAAATATCAAGCGAATTTTTTAAATATACTTTTCTTTATTGTATACCATTTCCATTTCAAATTACATTTCCAGTCACAGTATGCTATTCCTCCGGATGGATGATCTATTGGATTATCAGCTAAACAATTTTCACAACAGATGAAATGATCGTGACAAAATAAATTCGCGCAGTTTACATAATGCTCACTTGGATTTCCACATTTGTCACACTTTCCAATTATTTCGTGCTGATCAGGATTGTTGAAATGCATTGTGTTGCGTTTATCGAAAACATATAGAGACCCCTTGAAATCTTGGCCTGGGAATTTCTCCATGTAGCTGACAATTCCACCATCTAGCTGGTAGACATCTTTGAATCCTTCACGTACAAGAAGACCCGATGCTTTTTCGCATCGCACTCCTCCTGTACACACAGTCAATACAGTTTTCTCTTTCAAATCGTCTATTTTATTTATATTTTGTTCTTAATTTCGAAAATTATTTAAATCTTGAAAAACAGTGTCTTCGAATGTACCAACCTTTATTTCATAATCATTGCGCATATCTACGATATGGAATTCCCTGCCTTCTTCATACCACTTTTTCAAATCTTCTGGCTTCAAATGTATGCCAGTAATTTCATTTGGGTTAATGTCTGCTTCGTCGCCTAGATGTAGTGATACGATCTCCTTGCGAGTTTTTATTGAAAGTCGTGGAAATGCAGTACCGTCATGAGTACCATCACTTACTTTCCAATGAATATCAGTAAATCTTGGGTCGGCCTTCATAATGCTCATATACTCGTTACAAGCCTCTAAAGTACCCTCAAAAGTGCAATTTATGCCCTCTGTAGCGATAATCCCACGCCCTTTGAATCCAAGGCGCTGACAGAGCTCAAACTGCAAATCCCGCTCCATTTTTGGATCGGTAATGTGTGCATATTTATAAAACAAAATAATTTTATACATTTTTACTTACGATACTTTTTAGATTTCCACTTGTCAGCGATTTTTACACGTGTGAGTGATCGCTCGAGTTCTGCCGCAAAGTGTTCGTAGTCCACTGTGCCTTTGTTGAGTGCTTGTTGGCGTAGTTCTTCGGCGCGAGCTTTTGCTTTTGTAATTTCTTCGTCATTGATTGCACTTACATGCTCAGCAAAGTCCGCAAGGATGGCAACAAAAGTTTTCTCGCCTTCCTTTTTCACTTCAATAAATCCTCCAGATACAGCCATTGGCACATACTCGCCATCGGTCATTGCCACAATATCGCCCGATGCAAGCCCTGAAATCAAAGGAATATGCCCTGGGAGGATTGTGATCTCGCCATTTGTCGTCGGTAAAGAAACTTGATCTACCATTTCTTGGAGAATCAACTTTTCCGGTGTAACTATTTTTAATTCTAATTTTTGTACCATTCGTAATTTTTAATTATATCGCACCCTTCATATAAAACTCTCCTTCTGGTTTGTCATCATGCTTACCATCCAGAATTTCTCGGAATGAGCGGATTGTTTCGGCAAGCGGTACGTACTGCCCTGCACTACCTGTGAATTGCTCAGCAACGAAGAATGGTTGTGAAAGGAATTTCTGGATTTTACGTGCGCGCAACACGAGAGCCTTGTCGTCTTCAGACAATTCTTCCATACCAAGAATCGCAATAATGTCTTGTAGATCCTTGTAGCGTTGCAATACTCTTTGCACTTCACGTGCAACTTCGTAATGCTCTTTACCCACAATGTTTGGGTCAAGAATTGTACTTGATGAATCGAGTGGATCCACCGCTGGGTAAATACCAAGCTCAGATAATGAACGGTTGAGCACCACAGTCGAGTCGAGGTGGGCAAATGTTGTAGCTGGAGCTGGGTCAGTAAGGTCGTCGGCTGGCACGTATACGGCTTGCACTGATGTCACAGAACCTTTGTCAGTAGATGTAATACGCTCTTGCATACTTCCCATTTCAGATGCTAATGTCGGCTGGTAACCCACAGCAGATGGAATACGGCCAAGCAATGCTGACACCTCGGATCCAGCTTGAGTAAAGCGGAAAATGTTGTCTACGAAAAATAGCACGTCTTTACCTTCCGCATCGCGGAAGTGCTCTGCCATTGTGAGCCCTGAAAGAGCTACACGCAAACGAGCTCCTGGTGGTTCATTCATTTGTCCGAAGACCATGGCTACCTTTGGCAACACACCAGATTCTTTCATTTCGTGGTACAAGTCATTTCCTTCACGAGTACGCTCTCCAACTCCTGCAAACACAGAGTAGCCTCCGTGGTTGCTTGCGATATTGTGGATCAATTCTTGGATGACCACGGTCTTGCCCACTCCTGCACCTCCGAAGAGTCCTACCTTTCCACCTTTGAGCACTGGACAGATCAGGTCGATGACTTTGATACCAGTTTCGAGGATTTCGACTTTTGTAGCTTGCTCGATAAATTCTGGGGCTTTGCGGTGAATTGGCAGTGTTGTTGTTCGAGCCACAACTGCACCTTCATCAATTTTGTCGCCCAATACATTGAACATTCTGCCCAAAGTTTCTTTACCGACTGGCACAGAGATTGGAGCACCTGTATCAGTAACTTCCATTCCACGAGCCAATCCATCTGTCGAATCCATCGCCACAGCGCGGACCATATTGCCACCCACGTGTTGTTCTGTTTCCAAAACAACTACTCGATTACCATCGGTAACAGTAAGTGCATTGTAAATTTCTGGCAATGCACCACTAAATTCGATATCTACGACCGGACCGATTATTTTTTTGATTGTACCTGTTGTTTTCATAATAATAATTTTAATTAATAAATGTTGATAATAATTTTTTAACTCACACTTGCCATTCCGGCACTAATTTCTGATATTTCCTGCGTGATCGACGCTTGGCGGGCTTTGTTGAATACTAAGGTTAAATCATCTATCATTTCTCCAGCGGCATCGCTTGCATTCTTCATCGCGACCATTCTGGAACTTTGCTCTGACGCATTGGATTCAAGGAGCATCTGGTAGATCTGCATTCGGGATAATTTCTCAGCGAGTGATTGTAGTAATAGACTCTGATCCCCCTCAAATGTGTATTCGATGTGTGCAGATAGAGGTTTAACCTCTATCTCGGAATTGTGCCCTACGGTATCAATCAATTCTTTTATTTGATCTTTTGAAATTGGAAGAATCTGTTTGATATTTGGCTTTTGGGTGAGAGCTGAAACGAAATCTGTATAGGCAACTAAAACTTTATCATAATTGCCTTTTGTGTATTCATCCATAATCATCGAGGAAACTGGCATAATATCCGTAAGGCGAATACTATCAGGCAATTCAGTGAAGCTTGCAATGACATTCCTACCAATTCTGCGCATAGCTGTGTCTCCTTTCCTGCCAATGGTAATGATATCAATATTCGCTCCATCTATATCTTTTGAAAATAATGCCAAAGATTTCTTTATGACTTGCGCATTGTAAGCTCCACAGAGTCCGCGATTGGAAGTTATAAGCACAAGTAAAATATTTTTAACTTCTCTTTGAACAAAAAGTGGGTGTGAAATTTCTTCACTGCTATTGGCAATCGAAGTCAAAATCTCCCAAGAATATTCAGCGTACAATCGAGATGCCAAAGTGCTGGAAACTGCGCGCTTCATTTTAGAAGCAGCAACAAGCTCCATCGCCTTAGTGATTTTTTTTGTGTTCTTGACACTCTTTATTCGTGATTTGATTTCTTTTGTACTTGCCATAAAATTTACATTGGTGTATCAGAAATAAACAATAAAAATAAATAACAACAAACAATAAAACCAAGAATAACAACAGTTAAAAAAATTCTTTTTATTAATTTATTATCCTTGTTCATAATTTATTTTACAAACCCTGCTTTAAAATCTTCTAATGCTTTTTTGAATGCTCCTTCGGATTCTTCGCTATACATTCCTTTTTCTTTTACTTCTTTGAAGAAGGCTGGCACTGCTCTTTCCGTATATTCAACCAAGCCACTTTCAAACTCTTTAATTCTGTCGATTGCAATGTCATCCATATAACCTTTGACAAGCGCATACAATACTGCCACTTGGTGCTCAACGATAACTGGAGAGTACTGCGGTTGTTTGAGGACTTCGACTGCGCGTTTACCACGCTCTAGTTGGCGCTTGGTCGCATCATCGAGATCAGATCCGAATTGCGCAAAGGCTTCCAATTCTCGGAATTGTGCGAGGTCTAGCTTGAGCGTTCCGGCAACTTTTTTCATAGCTTTGATCTGAGCACTTGATCCCACACGCGAGACAGAGAATCCTACGTTCACAGCTGGACGGATACCTTTGTAGAACAAATCTGTTTCGAGGAATATTTGACCGTCTGTAATCGAGATCACATTGGTTGGAATGTAGGCAGAAATATCTCCAGCTTGAGTCTCGATAATCGGCAATGCTGTGATTGATCCACCACCGTAGTCGGCATTTCTTCGGCAAGCTCTTTCAAGTAAACGTGAGTGCAAGTAGAAGACATCTCCTGGGTACGCTTCACGGCCTGGCGGTCGGCGGAGAAGTAGTGAAATTTCGCGGTATGCGACAGCGTGCTTGGAAAGATCATCATAAATAATTAGGACATCCTTACCTTGATCCATAAAATATTCGGCGATTGAAACTCCAGTGTACGGCGCAATATATGAAAGCGGTGATGGCTCGGACGCTCCAGCTGAAACGATAATTGTGTAATCCATCGCGCCACCTTCTTCAAGTCGAGCTTGGAGTTTGCGAAGTTTGGAATCTTTTTGTCCGATCGAGACATACACACAGATCATATTCTGGCCTTTTTGGTTTAAGATCGCATCAATTGCGATTGCAGTCTTTCCTGTCTGACGATCGCCGATGATGAGCTCACGTTGTCCACGGCCAATAGGAATGATGGCATCGATGGCTTTAATACCTGTTTGCACTGGCTGGTCCACACTTTTGCGAGTTACTACACCTGGAGCAACTTTTTCGATAGGATTGTATTTATCTGTCTTGATCGCACCTTTGCCATCGATTGGCTCGCCTAGAGCATTGAGTACACGGCCGATTTGAGCATCAGATACTGGAACTTCCAAGATTTTGCCTGTTGCGCGAACTTCGTCGCCTTCTTTGATTTTTGAGAAATCAGATAAAATGATAATACCAACTGAATCTTCTTCCAAGTTCAAAGTCACACCGACTTCCCCTCCCGCAAAAGTCACCATTTCAGATGCTTTAATATCAGATAGGCCGGAAACCTTGGCAATACCGTCAAAAACTTCAATAACCTTACCTACTTTTTCTGCCTTCATTTCAATACTGAAGTTATCTATTTCTTTTCTTAAATTTTCTATGATTGTGTTCTTTTTCATATTAGTTTTTTAGCAAATGTTTTTGTAATTGATTCAATTGATTCCTTAGTGTTAAGTCGATTATCATTTCTCCTACCTCTATCTTTACTCCACCTATTAAACTCTTGTCTATTTCCTCATCTACTTCTATCAAATCTACTTTATATCTTTTTTCCAGGAAATGTTTAATTTCGTGGAGGCTGACTGGGCTAAGTTTATTTTTACTTTTTAACTTTGCTTCCACAATCCCAGCTTCTTTGTTTTGTATTTCGTGAAGCTTATCCAAAATAATATTCAATCTTTTGCCAAGCAGTCTATGTCGTGAAAGAAATTTGGCAGAATTAGATACTGCATTGTTAAGCTCTACCCCCGTTTTACCAACAGTTGCGTAGTGAATTGCATATGCGATATCGTTGTTCTTTAGCGTTGCCATATTAAATATTTTTTACTTGCTTTGCTAGCTTCTCGTCTAATTTTGCATCGGCTGTTTGTTCCAGCAATCGCTCTGTAGCTTTTACTACAAGCATTACAATCTCGGCTTTGGCCTCGTCTACTATCTTTACTTTTTCAGCTTCGAGGGTTTTCTTGCCACTTGCTACCATGTTTTCCACCATAATTTTTGCCTCTTCAATCATCTCAGTTTTTTTGATTTCAGCTTCTTTTTTCCCTTCTTGGAATAATTCATGAGCTTCTTGTTTCGCTTTTGCTATTGTTTGTTCGTATTCTTGTTTAGACCTTTCAATCATCAAGGCATTCTCCTTTGCATCAGCGAGACCCTTCTCTATAGTGTTTGTACGCTCGGACATTACCTTCTTTAGTGGTTTAACCGCTAAAAAGTAAAGCACTGCGAGTACAATAATAAAATTGACTCCTTGAGCAATGATAATTTTCCAATCTATATGAAATGTTGAAATGAATGAATCCATTTGAATTTTGTTAGTTAATATTTCTAGTAATTAGTTACTAGTGTCTAGATGCAAAAAACTTGCACCTAGAAGCTAGAACCTAATCATTACTTGATAGAGAAAGCAATAACTAGAGCGTAAATCGCAATCGCTTCCGCGAAAGCACACGCAATAAGCATCGGAACGAAAATTTTCCCTGAAGCTTCTGGGTTACGGCCAATAGCTTCCATTGCCTTTGAAGCAATCAAACCAATAGCCACTGCAGGACCAATTGATCCAATGGCGATTGTTGCAGCTTTTGCTATTTCTGGAATATGTGTTGTTGTTTCCATGTTATATTTATTGATTAACTAATAATGTTTGACCTCTAAATTAATTTGCTTCTGCCAGTTTCGGATTATCGGTAACACTTTCATCTGTATTGTGTGCAGAATGCTCTTTGTGTTCATCATGCTCATCATGGTCTTGGGAAGCAATCGTATAGTAAACAAGTGTCAGTATTGAAAATATGAAGGCTTGGATAACTCCAACAAAAACTTCTAATAGTAGAAATGGTGTTGGAACAAGATATGCCATGACAGCCGCCATAGATGCAAGCAAGACTTCACCAGCAAAAACATTACCGAATAAACGGAATGAAAGTGAAGCAATCTTTGCAAATTCACCTATTAATTCAAGCGCGCTAACGAAAACCATAATCGGAGCAGTCATCAATACCATTGGGTCCTTGCGGATTTTTGTAAAAATCCCCCCCAACGCCTTTAGGTTAACATATTTATTAAAAGTTTTCCATAAACCGATAGTAAATACACCAAATAAATTGGCACCTAGAACAGACAATATTGCAAGCGGTAATGTACCATTTATGTCAGCTGTACCTGAGCGAATCAGTGGGATGAATGCCTTTCCATGATCTGTCATCTCAATAATACCAAAACCTCCAAGTGGCATTATCCCCATCCAGTTATTAATAAGAATAAACAAAAAAACAGCAAACACAATAGGAAAGGCTTTGTTGGTAATTTTGCGGTCGTTGGTAACTTGGTCGCATAGATTCGTTGCACCCTCCATAATTATTTCAAAAAAATTCTGGATACCTTTTGGGATCTTTCTAATTTTTAGACGGATAGCAATAGCTAGAAATATAATTATAATAACAACGATCCAACTAGTAAATAATGCATTTGTAATATTAAAATTACCAATATGAGCTATTGGCTCAGCATATAGAGTTGCCTCATGAGAAATCTGCTCTTCATGGCCACTCGAAACATCCACAGCTTGGTTTGCTTCAAGATTTCCCTCTGTTATTTGATTATTGGTTGGTTGTGTTGCCATTTTTTTCTTTTATTTGCTCGGCTTTTTCAAGAGCTTCTATTTCTAACTTTTTTATATATTTTTTAGAAATCCTAACAATTGAAATTGCTGAAACCATAAACGCAATTATAATACAAAGTATAAATATTCTTGGTTCTGAATTAAAACGCTTATCAAAATATTTTCCAACAAACAAAGCTATGATAACTGGCCCTGCTATCCAAAATGACATTTGCGCGAATAGTATCGCTGCAGGCCTCCACCAAGCTTCTTTGTTTTGTAAACCTTTATTTTCCATAAAAAGAAATGCCCATAAGGCACACCCAATATAGCAAAAAATTGCGATATTTCCAAGTTTTTGCTATAGTATTCTTACTTATTATGATTTTGTAAAGTCCTAATAAATACGAGCGTGTAGTTCAGTGGTAGAACGCTGTCCTGATAAGACAGAGGTCGATGGTCCGATTCCATCCACGCTCACCACAAAGTCCTAAAAACAAAAACCCTCTAACTTGCGTTAGGGGGTTTTTGCGATAGATAAAGATTATCTGTCTGAACGGAAAGATCCACCACTTCGTTGTGGGCGAGCTTCCATAGGACGAGCTTCGTTGACAGTAAGATTTCGTCCTCCGAAATCTTTACCATTAAACATTGAGATCGCTGTCTCAGCATCTGCATCATTTGCCATTTCTACGAATCCAAAGCCTTTTGATCGGCCTGTCATCTTATCCATGATAATTGTTGCTGAAGCTACAGCTCCTGCAGCTTCGAAGTGAGCTTTGAGCTCATCGTTAGTAGTGCTGTAAGGCAAACCACCAACATATAATTTCTTTGCCATATATGACAATGTGCTTCTCCTCTTGGTACATACATACCAAAACTTGAAGAAAACTAATTTATAAATGTAATCGCTAGCCGATTTTCATTTACATGCCTCAATGTTTAACACACGAAGAATGAAACAAATACCAAAACATAAGCAAACTACTGTCGCCTAGTATACCATATCTATTTTAAAATGCAATACAAAAGTTCTTTACAGGTATAGTTTAACTCATCATCTTTGGAGCGATGGTGAGTTATTTTAAATTTTTACAAAAATTCACTAGGTCCACTCTATTTCCATTATCATCTTCAATTTCGTGTCTAAAATCCCAAGAGTAATGATTTACTCTCTCTAATTTTAATTTTTCATGTAAAACTTCTGCTTTCTTTAAATTAGAACAAGACTCTTTATATTGACCTAAATGATATTGCATTGAAGCAACTCTCTCTAATGTACTACGAGATACATCCTCTGGATCTTCTCCCTTTTCTTTGTATACACTAAGATATTCAAGGTAAGCATCTGCCGCCTTCTGGTATTCGTTCGCCATTTCGTATGCAATAGCTCGTAATTCATATTGGTCTAGTATGTCTTTAGGGTTGTAGGCAATTAAGCGTGTTCTAAGTTCCGCCATTTTTTTATTAGCCTCTATTTCACCTAAAATATCGTAATGATTAAAAATTAGATTAATCATATCTCTTAAAGTTTTTTCATTTGAAGGATAATTTGTGTCTTCTGGATCGAGTGCAAGAGATTTTTCATACCATTCTATCGCTTTATCTGGTTGATTAAGATTATCATATTGATTCCCTATATCATGCATAGCTGCTTCATCATCCGCGGGGTACATTTCTAATGATTTTTCTAAATCAACAATTGCGCCTTTATAATCTCCAGAATCACTCTTGATCACACCTCTTACCGAATATTCACGAGATAGGAGGTATCCATCTTTATACTTATCATTCTGCCGAATGAGTGTATCAAGGGATGCGATGGCACTAACAAAGTTTTTATTTTTAGCATCGTAAAATGCGCGAGAAATAATAATTTCTATTAATGCGCTTTTATAATAAATATTGTAGGGGTCTAATTCAATGGCTCTTTGCATATGTTTCTCGGCTTCAGTCAGATCATTCTCTTGGAATTTGGATCCATTTTTTGACCGGAAATGATATACCATGGCGATTTCACTTTCACATAAATCCTCAAGTGAGATACTTTCTTTCTCTTTAGCGATTTCAAGGCATTGCTCTGCTACAGGGAGGGCTGAATCAAAATCTTCCATCTCTCTATAAATCAAAGATTTGGTCATATATGATCCGACAGAACGATCATTAAGAGCAAGTGAAGTATCAATATATTGCAACGCCTCTTTTGTTTTACCGAATTTAAGCTCTGTGCTTGCCATCCATGCATTAGCCAGTGCTTTCTCAGTATCCGTATTGGCTATTTTCATCAACTCTTCTGCTAGAGGCTTCATCTCTTCTCCTATGGTAGGGTCTGTTATTGTTTCTGTCTTTTCTAAAAAATCCCTATTTTTTATTGCTGGCAATTGGCTTTCTATTTCATTAAACTCCGGAGAAATAATTTCGCATTTTGTGCTGTTAGTAAATAAATTACTAACTGTTCTGCTTGCAACACCAGTGCTGTCAATGCAAAAATATTCAGGTGGATTTTCCGAATCATATGAATTTGAAAGGATTGAAGCATTTGCCGCATATGCTTCTTTACTATCGTTGCATGTTGTATCTGAATATACTTTCATTGGGGCGGAATTTACTAGAGATGAGAATAGGCTCGATATTTCAGGATTTTTGCAAACGTCAAGGTAATTCCCATGCGCTATTTTATATTCTTCAGCTTTCACTCTGACATTTAAGAGAGTTGATTCGATCTGGGCATGATTTGCTTTCATGCGAGCCGAATTTATTGATGCCAACACCACACTTGTTAGAATTCCTAAAAAAGCCATTACAAACAGCACTGCAAAAATAATTATAATGACATTAACGAAGACACTCTCCGATTTAATTTTCTTAATTTCCTGGAGGTTCATACGCCCTACGTCTAGAGGTGTGAGATCTTTTGGTACCACTAAAGTCTTTGAGATACTATCATGCCAACCTATGGGGTACCTTCCAAATAAAAAGGAGAAGTGGTCGAAAGGAATCAATCGTGAAAGAGATCGGCCCACGATCCTCCAAAATCCAGGCTTCGTTCCGTCATAATTAACTACTTTAGTGCCTGTGATAAGTTTGCCAAGAGTTTTCTGCCAGATACTCTCAGAAAAAATATAGTAGCCTAAGAAAATAACCGATCCGAGTACGTATAAAATTTTTGACTCATAAGAAACTGCAATAACAAAAATCACTATAGTTATTGTAGATCTAAAAAAACGATCTAGGAGGTAATTGGCCAGTCGTTGGAGCTCCGAGGCGGGTAGTTTGTCGTCGGGACGAGGCACAGCAATTGACGCATTTACGGGAGTTCCGCATTTATGACAAAATTCACTAGCCTCAGGAAGAGGTGTTGCGCACTGTCTACAATACATGGTTATATAATACTCTTATAAAGAAAAAGAATCAATAAAAAATTTAGTCCTCATCCGCTTCGCCCACAACTCCAGAGGAAAGGGCTTCCACAATTTTTGTGATATTACCCTCCATTATTCCAGGAATATTAGACCAAGATTGTTTGATACGATGATCAGTAACGCGATCTTGAGGGAAATTGTAAGTGCGAATTTTTTCACTTCTATCCCCTGTACCAATTTGATTTTTTCTGTCAGCGGAATATTTCTTTGCTTCTTCCTCTTCTTTGAGTAATTGTAATTTTGAAAGTAAAATTTCCATCGCCTTCTCACGATTGGCTAACTGGCTACGCTCTGTAGTACATCGGACATCAATACCTGTGGGTTTATGGATCAAACGAACTGCAGTTTCAACTTTATTCACATTCTGCCCCCCAGCACCACCACTCCGTGAATATTCCATATCCAGATCAGCAGGATTAATAATAAAATTTACTTTTTTACGCATTGGCAAAACTGCCACAGATGCAGTTGAAGTGTGGATTCGTCCATTTTTTTCGGTTGCCGGTACTCTTTGAACACGATGTACTCCGGTTTCGTATCTTAATTCTCTGTATACATTCTTACCTCTGACTTCAAAAGAAGCCTCCTTGTATCCACCGACATCATTTTTTGATTCATTAAGAATCTTCCAAGCCCAGCCTATATTTTCTGCGTATCTTTCATACATATGTGCAAGTTCCCACGAAAATAATGACGCTTCGTCGCCTCCTGCCCCAGCTCGAACTTCCAAAATAATTTCATTCGGAAATTCTTCTTCCTCTTTATCTTTTTTCTCAATTTCTTCTAATTGTCTTTCAATTGCATCTTTCTGAAATTTAATATTCTGTAATTCTTCTACTGCAAGTTCCCGTAAGCTCTCATCTTCGGCAATCATTTTATTGACTTTTTCTTCCTCACGAATAAGATGCTCGTATTCATTTGCGAGATAACTTGTTTTGTTATTCTTTTTTAATTCTTCTAAATCGAAATTCATATAGTTTAGTATCGCAAATTTATAGTACAAAAATCCTGGTATAGCTCTCCCCAGAGGGTACAAAAATTTCTTGTTAGAAATTTTCTCAGTTTGGTTGCCGTCGCCCCCAAAAGCCCCTCTGGAAAGACTACCCAGGATTTTTGTATTTATTTTTTAGTTTTTGCAACAGCGGCACGCTTTTTGAAGCGGTCTACGCGTCCTGCAGTATCAAGCACCTTTTCATTACCAGTGAAAAACGGATGACACTGGCTACAGATTTCAATATTGATGCTTTCCATTGTAGAACCAACAGGAAATGTCGCTCCACAGGCGCAAGTAACAGTTGTGTTTAAATTGTATTTTGGGTGAATATCTTTTTTCATATGGGGCTTATAATAGCATAGCTTTATCAATTTTGCAATGGGTCAATCATGGTTTCTTGGATTACTTTAGCCTTCGCTATAACAGAGTTACCGTAAAAAGTGTTTGGTGGCTTCTTAGAATCACAAGGACGGCCTGAATAGTACCGACAAGCAGCATTACGTTCCCCCGTATAGCTACCAGCCACTGCTCCAAGATCGGTAAGGTAGAGGGATGAGGCCATAAATGCGTCACGAGCGTTCCACGGATCTGCAGTATCTTGACCAAGGGCTTTGGCGACGCGATTCTTTATAAGTTGCCAAGTTGAAGGAATAAACTGTGAAGGCCCCATAGCACCTCCATACCCTCCTCCAGCAATAGGACAAGAAACTAGAGTCTTGAAAGGATCGCGTCCAAGCGAAGATGTTATGGATAAAAATGGTGCAATATCTCGGCCAGGTTTCATGACATTTTTCATTGGGGTATTAGATTTTGCACCAACTCCAGCGCCTGTAACTTGATCTGTGAGATAACAAGAACCCTGATTCTTACCCAAGTTACTTTCTTGCGTAAGAATTGCGAGCAAAAATGCTGGACGGATACCGGTCTGTTCTGATGCCAAATTTGCATACTCAAGTGCTTTACCAAAAGGAATTGCTCCTGTATCACGCAGGTTAAATAATGCAGAAAGTATAGCTGCTTTACGCTTTGCTTTCTCAGCTAAAACTTTTTGGTATTCACTTTCTTTATTTTTACTAATCGAAAGTAGTTTCTTTTTCTCAGCTTCATTTTTTTCAACTTGACGCTTAGTGTTTTCTAAAGCAACCTTTACATCTATCTCTTGGTTTTTCTTTTTCTCTAGAGATTTCTTCTCTGTCTCTGTTTCCACGCGGACGCCTTTTATTTCATCAACAGATTCCTTTACCGCTTTTTTAATGGAAGCAAAATTATCAACGTCTCCATATATATCAGAAATATTATTATGAGATAAGACAAGAGCAAGAAGTGACATATCATCTATTTCACGATTTTTACGTAAAAGTTGAGCCAAAGATTCTTTCTCGGATTCAATTTTTTCTGTTAGGCTTTTGATTTTTGTATCTTTTTGAATAATTTCACCCCCTAATTTTGAAATAGTTAAATTTTTGGATTTTATATCGAGCTTTGATTTGTTGATTTGGGTCGTCAAAATAGAGATATCTCGAGTTATAGATACTGATTGACCTTTTTGACCTTCGAGTTCTTTTTGTTTCTCAGCTATTTCTTTTTCCAAACTAGCAAGTTCTGCTTCCAATCGGGCTTTGTCAGCCTGAGCCATCTGCAACTGATCAGCAGCATATACACTAACTTTCGGAATAGAAAAAGTAAATATTAGTAAAAAAAACAAACTGTATCGTATAAAGCGACGCATAAGTATATTATATCACACAAAAACACCCATTGGCCTTGACCAAGTGGTGTTTTTGTCCTTTTTTCATTTCTTTATTCTGCAGCTGGAGCTTCTTCGTCCTTCTTACCTTTCTTCTCAACTTCAATAGCACCTAGATCAACTGCTCCAACCTCTTCTTTCTCTTCCTTTGCTTGTGCCACAAGTGCGACAACTTCATCAGCATCACTGAGCATGGTTACACCAGCTGGAAGTTTAATATCTTTGACATGAATTTGATTCTCTAAAGTTTCAAGCGTTGTTATATCTACAGAGATTGTATGAGGTAAATCTTTTGGTAGAGCTTTAATCTCTACTTCATGAAGAACCTTCACTAATGTTCCGAGCCCAGCTTTTTCAGCTGGAGCAACACCACTAAACTCGATTGGCACAGATACATGCACTGGCTTATTCATATCAACAGCCAAGAAATCAACATGTAGAGGAAACCCTTTTATAGGGTCAAATTGAACATCATGAATAAGTACATCAACTTTCTTTACCCCCATTTCAAGTACGATTGTACTTGATTCACCTGCTTCTCTAAATACTTTTACGAAGTCAATACTAGGAACAGAGATTGATGTATTCTCGGTACTAGCGCCATAGACTACAGCAGGAACCATACCGTTATTTCGTACAGTTGCAAGCTTATCAGCCTTACTTCGCATTGTTGCGATTAATGTTTTCATGAGGATTATACTAGCACAAAATCCCCTTTTGGGCAAATTATACTTTATGGCTTTTTATATGGGCTTCTTTTAAGATATGGTCTTTTATATATTGCATACTCCCCCCAACCTTTTTGCCAGGGTTAAACATATTTTTTATATCGAAAATGCTCTTGACCTGCTCAAATAAATGATAGACTTTCTCTCCATACATTTGCTTGAGGAATGGTGTGCGGATAATCCCATCATTGTGTTCTGCTGTCGTAGAACCTTTGTATTCAAGTACAAGATCATAAACTTTCGTAGAAAGCTCTAAAATAATTTTACTTGTATTCTCATCAGTAAAATCCATAAGTGGAATAATATGGAAATTACCATTCCCAGCATGACCTGCAATTGTATATGTGATTGGGTACTCTTTCAAAATTTTGTTTAACTTTGGCAAAAATTCGGGTAGGAATTCTGGCCGGACAACAATATCATCTATAAAAGGTGCAGTATGCTTGTCCTTTATATGTTTACGCAAAAGTGCAAAGCTCTCACGACGTATATCCCAATATTTTTCTGCATCAGTTTTACTCTGAGTGATTCTAGTCGGAAAATTAAATTGCTTTAGTGCTTGGACCAATTTCTTTGCATCATTTTTTATAACCTTTTCATCATTACCAGCAAATTCTACAAGTAAAATTAATTTAGGCATTCCGCGTGCAAGCATCATGAATGCTTCTGGCCAAAAGCTCCACATAAATTTGATCATTCCCCACAAGCCTTTCTTTTTAAGGAAATCTGGAAAGAATTTGATAGCCAATTTCATTGTCGCATCATCATAGCTCTCAATACTTTCAGGATGAAATGGTAAAATAGCATCAACAAGCTCTCCAAGACGAGATAAATCTTTCATAAATACGGCAACTAATTTCGAAGATTTCTTAACTTGCACTAAGTGTAAAGTGATGTTCGTGACAATGCCCAATGTGCCTTGTGATCCGACGATTAATTTCGTTAAGTCAAAAACCTCCTTTTCTTCATCCCATACATTCCATAAATAGTATCCAGCAGAATTCTTGCTAACATTTGGCTTGGCCTCTTTGATTTCTTTCTTGTTATCTTGAATAAGTTGAAAAATATTTTTATACAAATCCCCTTCAAAATCATCTTGAGCAATTTTTGAATATAATTCTTTTTTCGTTAGTGGTTTGACTATGTATTCCCTACCATCAGCAAAAACTACTTGGAGCTCTTTTATATAATCTTCTGTTTTTCCATAATTGAGCGTTTTTTCTCCAGCACTATTATTCCCAATCATACCGCCAAGAGCATTGATACTTTTACTTGCAGTGTAGCAAGGCAAAAGAAGATCTTCTTTTAAAGTAACAACTTCAAAATCACGATAGAAACATCCAGGCATTACTTGTGCATACCCTACAATTTCCACATTATGAGAGCCTGGGTATTTGGGTGTTATTGAAAAAGGAGAGACTTTCTCAATTTTAGAAATTATATTCATATATCGAGTAAAATCAATAACAATTGATTCACCGATAGCTCCACCAGACATACAAGTCCCAGCGGAACGTGGAGTTATAGACAGTTCGCCATGTGTTTCCTTATTTTCACTTACCCATTTTACAAGCGCTTGAATATCATTGGAATCTTTTGGAAAAACAACAACCCTCGGTCTGACAACAAGCACACTTGCATCATGTGAATATTTCTCTAAAACATCATCACTATCTTCAACATCACCTTTAAAAAATTTCTTTATTTCAAAAGATAACTCCATAATTATTTTTTATACTCGCCTAAATTAGCCAAGCTGTTTGCAGAAGCTCTTTCTACAAGGATCGCTTGTGCCCCTGAGACATTATCCATATTACTCGCCCATGCTTTCAAAGCATCACCTTGTATCGCGCGACCATAAGAAAATGAAAGTGGCCAAGGTAAATTTTTTGTTTTATGCATCTCATTCAAATTTTCTACTGCTTGTTCTGTGCTCTGACCTCCTGAAAGAAATACGATGCCCCCGATATCAGATGGCACATTCTCATTAAAACATTTTAAAGTCATCTCGGCGATTTGTTCTTTGGTTGCTTGAACTTCGCATTTGTTACCAGAAATTACCATACCATTTTTTAAAATTAAACCCGGAATGTACGCTCCATGCTTTTTTAATTCGACAAACAGAAATTTTAATGCGCGAGTTGTAACTTGATAACAATCTTCGATTGTGTGTGTACCTTCCATATTTATTTCCGGTTCCACAATAGGCACAATCCCAGCCTCTTGAGCCAAAGTAGCATAACGAGCCATTGCCTGAGCGTTAATCTCGAGGCCAACATCAGTAGGTAGACCTTTGGTCATATCAATCAAAGGAAATGCTCTCCACTTAGAAAAAGTTGCTCCCATTGATTTATATTCTGCAAATCTTTCACGCAATCCATCCAAGCCTTCCGTGACTGTTTCGCCTTCGTGAAATGGTATTGGAACCGGGCCTTTATCGACCTTGATTCCAATCTCCAGGCCTTTTTGTTTGAAAATTTCTGTAAATGGGGTACCTTCTGTAGAACTTTGACGAATTGTTTCATCAAATAATATCATTCCACTTATAGACTGCTCAATCCCTGGCGCGGTTATTAAAAGTTCTCTATATTTTCTCCTGTTTTCTTCTGTAGTTGGAATCCCAAGCTTCTCAAATCTTTTATTACATGTTGGCATACTTTCATCAATAGCAAGAATGCCTTTAGGCGAAACCATTATCTTTTTTACAATATTATCAAGTTCATTTGTATTTAATGTATTCATAATTTTCATTATATCATAATATGGTATAATACAAATATGGAAAAAAATAAACATATACAATTTCTCGCTGTTGGTGACATAGTTACCGATAATTTTATTGAACTTAAAGATGCAGAAGCAGTTTGTGATATTGATCACCATAATTGCAAGCTTTGTGTCAAATTTGGGCAAAAAATCCCTTATGAATCTGCGGTTGAAATCCGAGCTGTAGGTAATGCTGCTAATGCGGCCGTTTCTGCGAGCCGATTGGGTTTATCTAGTGCTCTTGTAGCATCGGTTGGAGATGATTCCCACGGTAAAAATTGTGTAAACGCACTAGAAGAACAGAAAGTGATTACTGATTTTATAAATGTTGATAATAGATACCCTACCAACTACCATTTTGTTCTTCGATATGGAGCAGAACGTACTATATTAATCAAACATGCACCTTTTGCATATAAGTTGCCATCCGATCCTGATATAAAAATTGATTGGCTCTATTTCAGTTCTATAGGAGACCACTCCCTTGATTTCCACGATGAGGTTGTAAAGTGGCTAGAGGCTCACCCAGAAACTAAAATGGCTTTCCAACCAGGAACATTCCAGATTAAAATCGGAGCCGAACGATTAAAAAACATTTATGCAAAGACCGAATTATTTTTCTGTAACCTAGAAGAAGCGCAAATTATTTTAAACACACAAGAGGAAGATATTAAAAAGTTGGCAAGTATGTTGCACGATTTAGGGCCAAAGAAAGTTGTTGTTACCGATGGCCCAAATGGCCTTACTGCAAGTGACGGTGCAATTATTTACACTTTACCCATGTATCCTGATGCGAGTACCCCAATAGATCGCACGGGCGCAGGAGATGCGACGTCTTCTACTATCACAGCAATGCTTGCAACTGGTATGGAATTCAAAGATGCATTGCTCTATGGGCCAATCAACTCAATGAGTGTCGTACTTGCCGTAGGAGCACAAGCAGGATTACTAACACGTGCAAAAATTGAAGAATATCTAAAGAAAGCTCCAGAAAATTATAAAATTAGTTAGATTTCATCTCTACTTTCTAACATATAGCGAGCTTGTTTAACAGCTTCCCCTGGAGATACCTTGCCTGAATTAAGATCATCAAGAAGATTTTTAAATCGATTATTTTCTGAATCTATATTACCTGTATTATTTGCCATCTGATTAATATGCTGTATTTCAGAGCGGGCCTCGTTTATTGTCATTGGTATTTCTAAGTGTTCCATATATAAAAAATTATTTTCTTGTAATTATTTTTCGTACAGCTTTCTCAATATCTTTTCCCCCCATTCCATAATACTCAATTAATTCTGCGGGAGTTCCTGATTGACCAAACAGGTCTTTAACTCCAACAAATTCAATGGGTACTGGATAATTTTGAGCTAAACACTCCGCTATAGCACCACCCATTCCACCGGCAATCTGATGTTCCTCTACGGTTACAATTTTCTTAGTTTCTTTTGCAAGTGCAATTATGGCTTCAGTATCAAGTGGTTTGATTGTGGCTAAATTCATCACTTTTACTTTAATCCCTTCGCTTTCTAATTTTTTTGCCACACAAAGCGATTGATACAACAATGCACCTGTTGCAATAATTCCAACATCGGCAATCCCTTTTTCTGGATTCCAAAAAATTTGAGCTTTGCCAATTTCGAACGGTGTTTCATCTGTTGTTATTATTGGAGTTTTCTCGCGAGCAAGGCGAATATATGTAGGCTCTTTAGTCTTTGCACATGCAAGTGTTGCCTTTTTTGCCTCTATCGAATCACAGGGTGAAATGACCACCATATTAGGAATCACACGCATTAGGGCCATATCTTCAATTGCTTGGTGTGTTCCCCCATCAGGTCCTACAGAAATCCCCGCATGAGAGCCTACTACAACAACTTTCTGGTCATTGTAGCAAATTGTTGTACGAATTTGTTCCCAGTTTCTACCTGGAGAAAACATTGCATAAGAAGATACAAATGGGATCTTTCCCATTGCCGCCATTCCACTCGCGACTGTAACTAAATTCTGTTCGGCGACACCAATTTCTACAAAGCGCTCTGGGAATCGATCACGGAAAAAGTGCATTTGCGTACTTTCCGTAAGATCAGCACAAAGCGCGACAACATTTTTATCCTTCTCTCCAGCATCGAGCAGTCCTTGGCCAAAACCTTTACGAATCGGCACCTGCTCGACATCTTCATTCCAGATTTTCGTATTTAATTTTAAATTTGGATTTAACATATTATTTATGCTCAGATTTTATTTTCCCTCCAAATGTACGCAACTCTTCTAATGCCATCTTGGCTTGCTCTTTATTTGGTGGAGTTCCGTGCCATTTATAATTGCGCTCGAATTCTTTCACGCCTTTACCGGGAATTGTACGTGCGATAATTATCGAAGGTTTCTCAAACATTGCTTGCGCATAGCCGATTGCATCATTGAGCATTTCAAAATTGTGTCCATCAACTTCCATCGCATGCCAGCCGAACTCTTCATATTTTTTTACCAAATCTCCAAGGGGCATTATATCCTCAGTATTGCCATCAATCTGAATGTTATTGCGATCAACTATTACGAGTAAATTTCTGAGTTTTTCTTTCCCCGCAAGCATCACAGCCTCCCAGATATTTCCCTCGTCGTGTTCACCATCGGAAAGTAGTGCATAAATAGTTTTGTGGGAAAGCAATCCATTATCAATTCTATCCGCGAGCGCCATACCAACAGCTTGTGAAAGCCCCGAACCAAGTGGCCCTGAAGAATTTTCAAGCATTGGTAAATATTCTCGATGTGGATGGCCTTGAAGACGCGAACCGAATTTACGTAAAGTCTTCAATTCTTCCACAGGGAAATATCCGGAATGTGCCATCGAGGCATACAATACTGGGCAGATGTGGCCATTGGAAAGGACCACCCGGTCACGATCTTTCCACTCTGGGTTTTTCGGATCATGGTTCATTGTATGAAAATAAAGAAGCGCAAAAATATCAGCCATCCCAAGAGGCCCGGCAGTGTGTCCACTTCCTGCTTCAAGCAACATCTCTATAATACTCTGACGAATATCGTTAGCTTTAACACTCAGGAGTTTTATTTTTGCGTCAGTGAGTATCATAATTTTTTGGCAATTAACTTAAGTTTCTTAGTCTATTTAATAATCCAACTTTATCATCCGAATTAAAAAGTAATGAACCTGTAATCAACCTTGTGGCCCCTGCCTGGACTAATAGTGGTGCTGTTTGTTCATTTACACCAATGTCTATTTCTATTGGTAAATCAGGATACTTTGCTCTTAAAGTTTTTGTACGCTCATAAACTTTCTCATCTAAAGAAACTCCACCAAAACCAATTTTATCATTCCCCATACATTGTACAAAATCCACAAGATTCACAAAATTATATACAGTCTCAAGTGACATACTTGGTTTAAAAGCAATTCCAATTTCTATCATATCACGCACATAAGTATCCATACCTTCCAAAAAATCCTTAAATTCATCTAAGTTTTCCATTGATTCTAAATGGAAAATAATTCTTTTTGGCCCAAGCTTTGTATAAAGATCAAAATTTTCAATTGCATTTTTTACCATTAAATCAAACTCAAAATCAAATTCCTCCCAGTAAGGCATACCCTGTTCTTCATTTATAATTTTTTGAAATTCAAATTCATCAAATCCATTGGTTGTAAATGGCCAAGTTTTACTTGGTACAAAAACTCCATCACAAAAATCAATCTGGATAACATCAAGGATACCTCTTAAAGATCCTACTTTTTCTTTTAATTTATGGTAACTTTCGAATGGTAATACCGAGGCAATAATTTCTGTCATAATTATTTATCTAATTTATTAATACGACGTAAATGTCTTTCATTTCCAGAAAATGGTAATTCTAGAAATCTTTTCACTGCACCCTTTACTTCATCCTCTGACATAAATCGTGCACCCAATGATATAATATTTGCATTGTTGTGTTCACGCATCGAAGCAATCATGTCTAAAGTATTCCCTGAAATATCTGTCTGCACGCTTGCTCCTCCGTAAAATACTGCTGCTCGTGCGCCTTTTACCCTATTGGCACACATTGCTTCGCCTTGGCCCGAACCACCTAAAATAACCCCCATACTTCCACTATCACTTGCAACGGCTTCCGCAACTGGGCGAATCAAATCTGGATAATCGTCATCGGCATCATATGCAAATGGCCCTTTATCGACAACTTCATAACCCAACTCAGTAATATATACTTTTAATTTTTCTTTCAACTCAAAACCTGCATGATCTGTTCCTATGTAAATTTTCATATACATATTATATCAAAATCAAACACAAAAGCTAATCTATCAAAAACACTCCATCTTTGGAGTGTTTTTGATTCTACTTCTTAACTTTTTTTGGCTTCTTTACTTCTTTTCTTTGTCGATTATCACCTTTTCCCATATAATTTTATTTTATCTACCTGAGGCAGACAAGTTAATTTTTAATAAATATATTATACACTAACCCCAAATAGTTTTCCAATTCCAAATGTTACTACCATAGCTATAATACCACCCAAGACAACGCGAATTACTGCTTTTGTTTTATCTGAACCACCCGCATACGCACTCAAGTAACCTGTTATAACGAGGGCAATGATAACAGAGACAAATGTTGCAACTATTTGCATTGAGGCCGGAGCAAAGATAATTGCAAGGATTGGAATAATAGCTCCACAAAAAAACGAGGCTCCCGATGCATACGCTGCGTGAAATGGATTGGTCAAATTGTTAGGATCAATATGGAGTTCAGCTTCTACGTGTGCTCGGAATGCATCGTGTAAAGTTAATTCCTTACCGACAATTTCAGCGGTTGCCCGCGACAGTCCTTTCTTTTCGTAAATTACAATCAGCTCCTCGAGTTCTTGGTCAGGGATTGTTTCAAGCTCCATCTTTTCTTTTGCAAGTAGAGCCTTCTCTGTATCTTTTTGTGTGCTAACAGATACATATTCACCAACAGCCATAGAAAGTGCCCCAGCCACAAGTGCAGCAACTCCAGCGGTTAGAATAAAAGATCTGGAATCTGATGCCCCCGCTACACCGACAATGACTGAAGCAACAGAAACAATCCCATCGTTTGCCCCAAGCACCGATGCACGTAACCAATTTAGTTTAGTCCCGACGATTTCATTTCCTGTTTCTGTGTGAGTATTTTCTTTTTCCATATAAATAATTATAACATAAAAATAAAACACCCCATACGGAGTGTTCTATTTAAGCTATTCTGCTTTTTCTTCAGTTGGTGTAGTTTCGGCTGGCATTTCTACCGGAGCAACTGTCTCTGGTGTCTCAACTACTGGATTTGTCACTTCTTCTGTTGTTTCTTCTGACATATATATTATATTATGAATTAGTTTTTCTAAAGCGACTAGACAAAGTATATACTAATTGTAGTATATGTCCTAATACATTAATTCTTTACTCTACGGTATCAAGTTCAATAGAAAAAGTTGAGCCCTTACCTGCACCTTCCGATTCAATTTTTACGATTCCTTTATGAGCTTCGACAATTGCTTTTGCCAAGTAAAGTCCCAATCCTGAACCTCCAGTATTCATCTTTGCCCCTTCACCACGAGAAAACTTTTTGAAAAGTTCTGGCTGAATTTCAAGTGGAATCCCTACACCAGTGTCTTTGATGCCGACAGTAACTTTATTCCCATTCTTTTTTAAGATAACATTTATCTGTCCTTCTTTTGTATATTTCATTGAGTTATCGATGAAATTCAAGATTACTTGGCGGAGTTTATTCTTGTCTCCATTTATCTTTGCCACCTTCTCATTGTCTTCATTATAAATTAATTTCAAACCTTTCTTCTCAGCAGTGATTGAAAGCTCTTTTGCCATATCGCTAACCATCTCTGGCAAATTAAATACTTCCATTTCGTATTTCATTCCTCCACTTTCAATCTTGGAAACGTTCAAGAAATCTTCCACCAATAATGTCAGATGATTACTTGATTGGAAAATTTTATCAACAGCTTCTTTCGCTTTTACATTTACATCACCAAATGAACCATCGAGCACCATCGAAGCATAGCCATTGATAGCAGTTAGCGGGCTTCGTATTTGATGCGAAGCAAGTGAAAGAAATTCAGTCTTTAGTTTATCGAGTTCTTTAAGTTTATCATTTGATTGTTCAAGTTTTAAATTTGTTTCTTCTAGGCGGAGTTTAGACTTTTCTAATTGAACAGATAGATTTTCAATTTTTACACGTTGGTCTGACTCTTTTTTCAAGTTTCTAAAAAGAATTACGCTCAATATTACCCCCATAACTATAGCAAAGATAGTCAACAACTCATCTGTTTTATTATCGATAAAGAACAGCTGTCCACACATCAACACGACAAGACCGATAACTAAATAATGAGTCCCAAGAATATGAAAATGAAATATATCCAACTCAAATACAGCATATATAATTGCACTTAGAAAAATAGGTAGTATAAACAAACTGTAAAGATTGATCTCATAAATTCCTGTCATAGAAGCAATATATTCAGTAGATCCAAATATGGACAGAAATACTAATAATGATCCTAATACAATCAGACTCGCTTTTTTGAATTTGTAGTCTTGCTTAATGAAAAATGCTTTAACTAAGTGGGCGAGAATTATAAAAATAATAATAATTTCGAAAACTAACTTATACAGATCCAGAAAACTATTATTTAACGCTTCACAAACTGATTGGTCGAAACTTAATACAGATTGCCCAAGTAAAGTCATGATGAAAGGCACAAAAGTGGTTAAGAAAAAAATTACTTTTAATTTTACAGAGATATCTTTCTTGTAAATAAAAACTAAAACAAAGTAGAGCCCCAGCATAAAAAAGATCATTTCAAGATACAAAAGAGTAGACCAAACCGAATAAACAAGATAGTAATTATTTGATGTCCATAAAATTAAATCTCCTACAAGCCAGGCAGAGAAGGCAAACACAAAGGAAAGGAAAATTTTTGAAAATAAATTAAATTTAGCTTTAAATAGAACAAGAATTGCCAAAAGAAGCGAGAGGACAACAGGGACTAAATGGGAATAGCTTGCTACTGTGCGTAGCTCTTGTGTGGTTTCGTAACATGTATTTATTATTTGTATATCCATATACTTAAGGTATTAAAGTTTTAATTACAGGATGATAAGATACCCAATAATCGTCAAGCTCCATATCAATTGGGCCTATTGGAACTACTAAGGGCCTTAACCCAGTTAAATTCATAACTCTCTCTATTGCTGGTAAAACTACATTTCTAGAAAATTCACCATCAGTATCGTTCAACAAAAAATTTTCAAATAAAATCCCATGACAAATAAACAATAAGAAAAAATCTTTATAGTACTTTGCAGGCTGTTCTCCGTGTTGTTTAAACCACAAAGATGCATCATAGAAAGTTAGATTGTCTAAATCATAATTATCAGCAGTAAATAATTTTCTATGAAAATCAAGAAGAGGTTCACCCCATAATGTATTTACTTCTTTTAGTTTTTTACCGTTATGTTTATTAAAATCCATTATAGTTATCTTCTCTACCGGATAAAAATCTTTTTTATTTATACTACCTTGAACTCTTAGCTGCCCCAAGGAGTGCTTGAAATCATTATTGGAAGTAAACTTGTCATCAAGATATTCAAAAAAAATTGGTTTCAGGTCATTTTCTTTTGTGATAGCAACGAAGTGTCTCAAATCATTATTAGGAGTTGCTATTTGCCTAAATTGTACACCGCATTTATTTTCTTTTAAAATTTCCGGGATATCATTATTCAATAAATATTGAATCTGAGACACAAGTTCAGGATTATTTCTGCGTTCTTCTAAGAGTCGGAGCGCCTCAGAAAGTGGTGTATATACAATCTGATTAAATATATCGTGATCTGACATTATTTTATTGTAGTCGCCAATTGAAATCATAGTCAATTTTCTATTTCAATACCATCTGTAATAATTTCATTAACGCACATACCCTCTTCAAAATCCAGACTGGTACACTCAATTTTTTCACAGAGAATAGTGTTCAAGGCACAAGCATCTGTACAGTCCCCTTCCACACACAATTCAAAGTCCTTTGCGCTCAAGTTATATTTATTATAGTAAGATAGATTATTCGGTGGACAGTCGCCCTCAATCGAACAATCACGATAGAAGCAAGTCTGTGTTTGTGGGTTACATTGTGTTTCTACTAAAAAAGTATAGTCTTTTTTATAAAAGAAAAAATAAAAAGAAGTAGAAATTACGATCAAACAACTAAATAATAATATAGATATAAAAGTATTATGAGTTTTTATATTTTCGTCTGGCATGCTGGTATAATTTTAACATATTTCTAATTAAATAACATCACACTTCCTACAATCATAATTAGGACTGCTATAATTTTTTGGATCAAAACATTCCTAGAAATATCTTCTTTAATAATTTTTGGGAAGAAAATTGTTCCAATAATTGAGAAAACCAGTAATATTGCAGGCTGAAAGCTTCCTACTAGATATACCATAGTAATAGGAGCTAATAATAAGGCAAAATTGGTTAACATATTACCAGTTACAGTCATGGATTCACTTATAATATTTAAACCGAATATCTTCCTTCCTCCTTTTTTATTCATGTACATAAATTCTTTACGATATTTTGGTACAAATAAATAAATAAGGATACCAGTTACACCAAGGCCAAGGTATTCCCAAAAAGATGATACCCAGAAATTACCCTCTACTGTGACATATTTAAAGATAATTCCCATCACGGCAATTAAAATACAAGCGACAAACATATACAGAGCTGGTTTCTTTTTAAAACGATATTTATCTTGGAAATTTATTGAAATTAAAAATACGCCACTCAATGTTATTATTGAGCCAAGCTGTTGATTAAAAGTTAAAGTTTCCCCAAGGAAAATATAACTAAAGATGTACCCAAACACAGGGACTGTCAAAAACCACGGAGCTACACGAGACACATCCTCTAATTCCAAGCTGAACAAATATAGAATGACCCAAATAATTGTCAGCAACCCGGCAAACAAAAGTAAAATTTTATCATTTAAAGGAATAGAAAATACATGCGGGGTAAAAATTAATATTATTATTGAAGCAACAATCCCTATTAGGCTCGAAAAAAGCACAAGCCCTCCAGAGCCTTGTTCCCCTTTAGAATATTTTGCAACTAAATATTTATCTGCAATATTTACTAGTGCCCAGAGGAATGGCGCACCAAGTGCAATTAAAAACCAATTCATGGACAAATTATATCATAAAAATTGCTAATATTGCGGAATTTATGTAATATACTTCTTATGATAGACACAATAATTAATACAAAAAAAGACAGTTTAGCTGACATGGTTATCGTTTCAGCTTCTTATGAGAAAACAGCTTCAAGCCGTAAAGGTACAGCAAGTGGCCCAAAAGCAATTTTGAAAATGCTCGATAGTAAATTGGAGCTTTTTGATCGTAAGTACAAAAAAGAAATTGCAAAATACATAAAGATAGCACAGCAAGACTTAGGAAATATTAGTGCACTTACACCACAAAAAGCCTTAGATAACATAACAACTGAATGCACTAAATTACTTGAAAAAGATAAATTCGTCTTTCTACTTGGAGGCGAGCACTCCGTCTCACTTGGCCTACTAACTGCGCTCTCTAAAAAATACAATCCAAAAGATGTTACAGTCCTTCAAATCGATGCACACTGCGATCTACGCAATGATGACTCTGATTACAGCGATGACCCTACCAACTTGGCACATTCATGCGTATTACGACGTACACACGAGCTTGGCTACAATCTGGTACAAGTAGGGATTCGTACCTATGCAAAAATGGAGTACGATTATTTCACAAAAAACAGTAAAACAATTTCTGTTTTTGAATTCGGAAATGGCAAGAAGGTGCCAACTATCGCAGAAATTTTAAAATCTATCAAGACAAAATATGTGTATATTACAATCGACGTAGACGGCTTCGACCCTGCATTTATGCCTGGTACTGGCACTCCTGTACAAGGTGGACTTGAATGGTGGTATGGCGTAGAATTGCTCGACAAAGTAAGTAGTACAAAGAATTTGATTGGTGCAGACATTGTAGAAGTCTCTCCACAAAAAGAATCTGTCCTGACCGAATACGGTGCAGCACAACTCCTATACAGCATAGTAGCAAATAAGTTTCAGAAAAAATTTAAATAATAAAAAATCCCTCATTTGAGGGATTTTTTATGGTATTATTTTTTATTTTTCTGTTTTAGTGTTACTTCTCTCCAAGTAATATACGATACAAGTCCTGCGATGATAATCAGTAAGAGCCATAACCATGATACATTCATTGAGATTGCGCCCACTGAAGCTCCTAGTAAGTTAGAATTCGTAGATTCTAAAGTATCACTTGTGGATTCTGTCACAGAGTCTAATATTTTACTACCTTTTGATCCTGTTGTTACTTTAGATATAGTATCACTGCCTGTTGAGTTCGTTGTTACAATAGATCCTGTTAGATTTTTACTACCATTAGTATAACTACCGCTTTTTGGAGTGTTATTTACTATTGTATAAACACCATTTGTAGAATTTGTTCCAATAGACTTCCCTTCACCAATAATATCTACATTTATAATATTTACATTAGCAAGACCAAAATCTACTCCTTTGACTGTTATATTAAGAAAAGAAGTATCTTTATCTGTACCATTTGGTATTCCGATTAGGAAATATGGCTTTGCACAAGTCGGAGTTGTTTGTGCCATCATACCATCGACAACTACCACACTGTCACAAGATAAATTCTTGAAATCAATTGTACCCTCTACTGCATAAACTTTACCACTAGTAGGATTAACATTTATACTTGCAGAGAAAACTTCGCCGACATTCTTTGTTATACCTGTAGGTGTGACATATATACTTGGTGCTGTAGATGCAGATGATGTAGCACCAAAACTGATAAATGCCATAAATACGAGAATCGGAAACAAAATATTTTTTATATTATTTTTCATATATTTTTAATTATCTTTTAACTTCACCATAACCCCAATTCGACATTAATAATGCAAAATCATATTTATCAACTTTGATATCTGTATTCAGGTCTGCTTTGTCTGATACCTTCAATCCCCATGCCATCATCATCAGTGCGAAATCGTACTTGTTAACCTTTCCATCACAATTGATATCTCCTAGAATTTTAAGAGGGCAAATATTTGTATTTGTGTTGCTAGAGCTTCCACCTCCACCACCACCGCCTCCTCCGCCACCACCATTACTTGCTTCAACAATTCTCACGCTAAAGTTATTTTTCGATGATGAATCAGGTGTATAGCATATATCATAATCAATTTCGCAAACAAGGAAATAATGTTCGCCAATCTCGAGTGCACCATCTATAGTAATAAATGGGGCTTCGAATACGAAATTACCATTGTTGTCTGTAGTTGTCTTTGCATATACGGCTGTATATTTTTCTTCTCCATTCTCAATATATTGATGATCTGCCGTCTCATAAAGTTGTAGTTTGGAATTTGGTCGAGCGGTACCGAACAATTTAGGATTTTTGTTATTTACAACATGGAATTTATTATCAATACTGATCTCGTTGCTTATAGAGTTTATTACTGGAATTTGATGTGTAAGACTAACAATATTAGACAATTTGCTCATATTTCCTGCCTTATCTGCTTGAACAGCAGCGATTTTCATACTAGGCAAAAGATTGATTGGCGAAAAAGGCTCAAGATCATTTGAAATTTTTGTTATAAATTTTCCTTCTGTACAATTAGTCTCAAATCCAAAATCATGCTCTAACTTAGGATATTCATCACCTTTATATAAAGCAACATCTTCAAACGTAAGTAATATGCGAGCATCTTCTTCATTACATGTACCAGAAACTTCGATAGAATTTGCATAATCATATTCTTGTGATATTGGGCTTGTAATTACTGGTGCGTCAGGTGCTATAGTATCTATAGTAAAAACAAAAGTCTTTTCACCAATATCAATTTTATTACCTGCTAAATCTTCTGCTAAAATAAATGCTCTATAATCTCCATCAGGTAAATTTAAATCTGTTAGATTATAATTTATGTTTGTATCAACTGTGAAATCCTTACTGTACCCAATTTTTTTATAGTAAGAAATATCAGTCGGTGTGACCATAGGATCAACTTTAGACATATCCCAAAATACAATAGAAGAATTGAGTGGGTAATCGGCACTAGAAAACACAGTATTAATTATAGGATTATTTCTGTTTATATGGATACTTCCTAATTCATTGAAAAAGATATTTCTACCAGCACCATTATGTAAATATGCGTTTTCAATAATTGGTTTTTGAGTATCAACCCAGAAATTAAACTCTCCGGAATTTATAACCTCTGAATTATTTACCACACTCGCTTGTATTGTATAATTTCCATCAACGAGTTCAGTTGCTGTAATCGTCCAATTACCATTTATGTCTGATGTCCCCGAACCAATAACGACAGCTGCACAACCCATGTTTATTAATAATGAGCCACAACTATTTATGATTTGTATATTGACTGTTGAATCTGGAATTGCAGTACCAGTAAATGTTGGTGTGTTATCCATTGTGGTATTGTCACTATCTGATATTCCTGTATCATCTGAAAACCCTGTAATATTAACCAAAAAATCATCCTCTATTGTAAAATAATGACTATTAAAAGGATCGGTCATATTCAAATTTTGCAAATCTGAGCCCTGAACAAAAAGTGTATTAAATTTAATTTCTGCATTTCCCGATGAAATGGATTTAAAAGTAACTGTCAGTATCAGTCCATCTGTTCCGCTATAACTATTTGTAATTACACCAGATAGATCAATGGTATTTTTTGAATATGCAGGGTTTTGTGTCCAAAGTGTTACAACATCTCCAGTTATGATAGATTCTATTTCTAATTTGTCACCAGAAAAACCAATTTGAGATATAATCGAATTAACACTTGCACCAGATGCATTTAATTTAACTTTTACTGTTACAGTCTCTCCTAAAATGTAAGACGCTTTGTCTGTTTGGAAAGTAAATGCACTTGCAGTATTTGGAACGATAGTTGTTGCTGAAATTTGAGTTTCGTTTGTAGGAATTGTGGATTCAGATGAGATTGAAAGTTCAGTTACTGGTATAGCTTCTAGAGTTATTTCTGTTTGAGTCTGTGGTTCGAGATTTACTTCTGCTGTAGTTTCTATTGAGATTTCGGGTATGATTTCTGCTGTTAGTGTATCATCAGCAAAAACAACTAAACTTGGTGAAAATATAGTTATAATCAGCAATAGAGCTAGTGATTTATTGATTTTTTTCATAAATATATGCTTATAAAATAAGCTTAAAAATAAAAAAGTCCCATATGAACTTTATGGGACTAGTCTATCATATTATTGACAATTTGTCAATATATAGTTTTAATATAAAAATTAATTGTTTTGCTTGGTCTTTATAACTTTAAGTAAAGTTTTATGTAAATATTTATTTGCTACAACAATGTCCTCGTCCTCTAAAGTCCACTTCTTCCCTTCTGGAGTGGTAACTTTGCATCCAGATTCTTCCATAATAAAGGCTGGTATTACCCTATCCCATATTTCAGTCTGCTGAATAAATTGCCAGTCTCTGCGACCTGTTGCCACATACAAAGCATCAACAGCAGAGGAACCAAAAGCTCCTACCCACATTTTTTGAATGTTTCTTTTTGATAAGTTAAAAATAATTGGCGCACTGCGTCTTAATAATACAGAAATAACCCCATAAGATTCTTCCCATTTTTTTTGTTTTGAGCAATACGCTCTTTTACCATTCAAATATACCCCTTTGCCTCGTTTGGCAAAAAGTAATTCTTTTGAACAAGGAAAATATATTGCAGAAAGAATCATCTCACCTTTATATGCAAGTCCAATCATTGTCCCAAAAAGTGGAACATTAGTTGTAAAATTTAATGTCCCGTCAACTGGATCAATAATCCAACAATAATCAGAATTTTTTATTTCCTTATCAGCTTCTTCTGAGATAATAGAATGACTTGGATACTTTTTCTTTATAGCATTCGTTATAAATTTATTAGCGAGAATATCTGCTTCTGTTACAACATCCTTTGCATCTTTCTTTGTATATTTGACTCCAATTTTTCCGAACTTTTTACCTACAATTTCTCCTCCTTTTATTGCAATTTCTTTAATAAAAGAATCCATAAATTATAAGGTGTATTTTGCAATTAAATCATTAGCTTCTTTTGGGTTTGCTTTCATTTCTAGCAAGGCTTGGAGCATTAGAGGTGCAACTATTGTTGCATCGGACTCGACTACGAACATTGGGGTGTCTTGAGTGAGCTTATCCCATGTAATCTTCTCGTTTGGAGTTGCACCAGAGTATGAACCATAAGATGTTGTAGAGTCAGAGATCTGGCAGAAGTATGCCCAAGGTTTGGCCGGTAATTCCATATCATATTTCAGAGATGGCACAACACAGATTGGGAAATCTCCGGCAATTCCTCCACCAATTTGGAAGAATCCAATCCCCTCACCTTCCGACAATTTTTGATACTGATCATAGAATTCTCCCATATATTCAATACCACTTTTTGCAATTGATGCGCTTGCATCTCCATGCTTCACATGAGATGCAAAAATGTTTCCGAATGTGGAATCCTCATACCCAGGTACAACTATTGGGATATTATTCTGCGCAGCTGCAAGTAGCCAGCACTCATCTGCATTACCTTGGTGCTTTTCCTTATCAATCATCTGAATAAGATCATAGAAATATTCATGCCAAAATTTCCGTGTGCCATTCTTTGTAGCCTCCTCCCACATTGGGACAATATGCTTCTCCACAGCGCGAAAGGCTTCATCTTCGGGAATACTTGTGTCTGTAACACGGCGCATACGATCCTCCAAGATTTTTGTATCATCTTCTTTTGTAAAATATCGGTAATCTGGGAAATCCTTGTAATGGTTGTGAGCTACTAGGCGGAATAGTGACTCCTCGAGGTTCGCACCTGTAACAGACATACCATGTATTAGCCCTGCACGGATTGCAGGTGCAATTGTAATGCCGAGCTGTGCAGATGACATTGCCCCAGCCACTGCCCAGAACATTTTGCCACCTTTCTCGACATGGCGCCAATAAGCTATCAGTGCATCGCGAGTAGCACGAGCGTTGAAATTCTTGTAATTTTTTAAGACGAATTCTAAAGTTGAAAGATTATTATTTTGCATATATTTATTCTAATATTTATTAAATTACCATCCAAAATTTTTACCAACTTCCTCTGGGCTTTCACGCTTGCGAGCAAGAACAATGTGTCCATTTTGAAGAGTAATTTTTGCAGGAGCAGAAAGCAAACAATGGTGTGATGACAGAGGGTCTTGGTATGCACCCGTATCAAAGAATGCGACGTACAGTGGATCGCTTTCTGCATGGCTTGAATTGTATTCAGGAAATGAAACAGAACCATCAACTCCATTATATACATCATCTGAATCACAACTTGATCCTGCAAACCATACATCTGTCATGTCGGTATCTTGCTTTACAGAAACTGGCGCCAAAGCCCATTTTTGCCCAATAGCCCAAGTATCTTTGAGATCATTCATAAAGCTACCATCAATAACATACCATTTTTTAGCGTCAGTTTTTTTGTTCGACACAAGTTTCGTATCAATAATTTTAAATATTGTAAGCTGAGACGGAGCCACAATGAAGCTTCCCCATTCACAGATTAGGTTTGGATGTGGGACACCATGCTTATCTGCTTCTTTTTTTAACAAGGTAAATATTTTCTCCATTAATTTATCAACTGCATAGCTTTTCTTGCGAGTAAAAGGTAATGGCATTCCACCTCCAATATCTAGCGTATCAAGTGATGGATTCTTTTGTTTCAATTTAAAATATACATCTAGAGCATACTTGATTGGCACCAATATATCCGATAATGTTTCAATCTGTCCTCCAATATGATAGTGGAGAATTTTAAGATTTTTGAAGCTACCCATTGAAAGAATTTCTCTTGCTTCAAAACCGAATCGATTGATCGGTTTGTTCCAGCGAGAATTTACTTTTAAATTCATTGCGAGTCTAATGCCAACATCATATTTTGAATGTTGGAGGAATTTAAGCTCGTTTGGTCCTTCAATTAATGGAAATATCTTGACTCCTTTATGCTGGAGGTCATCAATGAGATTCATGTATTTATCAGTCTTTGGCCCATTGCACATAATACGGAGTGCGGGGTTGAACGACTCTTGCTCAAGCATCTTTTTAATTAGAAATAAATCATTATATGAAGTAGTCTCTAGATGCGCACCTTCACCGACGAGCGCCATCACAACTTCTTTGTTTTGGTTCACTTTCATTGGATAATGGTAAAAGAATTTTCCTTGGTAACCAATTTTCTTGCAAAGCACTGCATTTAGGTCAAGGAAATCCTCCAAGCGCTCTTCGATGATAAATGGCATTAGAATTCGTAACGATGTGCCAAATTTCTCGGCTAAATAACGTACATTGTATACATTGTGGCCTTCTTTAATGATTAGATCTCCATCTTTGTTGAAATCAAAATATTGAGTATTCCATTCCTTGGCTCCGAGCTTCCACAATTTCCGGGAAGCGGATATGTTTTTGTTCATTTCTTAAAAAATAGAGAGAGTGCTATCTGCACGGCTCTATAAAAAATACTAATTTGTATATAATAGCATAATGTGGGGATATGTAAAGATAGATATAGAAAAAAGGCCCTACAATTTAAATGTAGGGCCTTTTGACATAGTTGGGTTTTGAACCTAATAAATTTTAGATAAACTAAAAAAAAGATACCCCTCATCAAGAGGTTCAATTTTTATAGATATTTTAAATTCTAAAAAAAGTTCATCAATAATACATTGAACTTTATCTCTATTTGCAGGGTGCCAATAGTTTTTTCTAAGTTCATAAGCTTTTCCGACAGGTGTGTTGCTAAGCTCACCAAGATTTACCCTTTTAGATTCTTTTTCTGGAAATAAAGATACCTTGTCAATCAAATTTTTAACAATAAAATTTTCTTCAGAAATATCAAAATTTCCGTGAACACATTTATCGTCTATTAAATTCAAGGTAGGTATCAGCCAACCAGGTGCTCTGGACTCTATCTCTTTAAAAATTTCTGCGATGATAAGCTTTCGTACATGAATCACACTCTTCAATGTTTGATTACTTACAGCCAAAGTGGCTGCTAATGTTTCCTGTTTTACGTTTAGTTCACTCATGATATTATAAATTTTTTATAAATATATACTTTTCTCAGAATTTCGCAATATGTGGATAACCCGAGCAAGTAAAAAACCCTGGATTTTTGATCTCAGGGCTTTTTAAATTTAAAGGTACAATTTTAAGTAAGGTGCTATACATTCTAATTCTCTGTATTTGTCCTTTATGGAGTCAGGTAAGTTTTTATACCCACCTATCACTCCACGGCAGTTTGAACTTCCGCATTGGCATTTCTTATTCTCGAGTGCAATAGATTCCCATTCAGTCATAGCATAATCCCAGGTTATCTCCTCGCCTCTTTCAATTCTACGCAATGAACGCAATGAATATCCGCCAAATTTATTCAACTCAACACCGCAATTAGGATTACAGCTATGATTTGCTTTTACAAATAAATAAGATGGTTCGATGTGTAGATCAATACTGATTTGAACAGAATTTTTTGTTCTTTGGTTCAAAAAGCTAGTTGGATAGCCAGCAACAACCACCTCGTCAATGAGTAGGTTTCTAGCCGCAATCAGTGAATCTCCTTTCGAGCTACCGCTTACGACATGTACTTTATCGTTTACTTCCAACTTTGGATCTTTTGTAACCCAAGATGATAGTAGACGATCTGACATGGTAGATGGACTACCGAGCGTCGCACAACCGATTCCAACATTGATTGCAGATAGCATTGGTAAATGTAATTTAGGGATAAAATCTTTTACTGAAAGATCAGGTTCTATAGAATTTTCTAGACCATAACTTAAATGACTTTGAGTATCAGTGTTAGTTAATTTCAGAAAATCTGTATTATTAAAACCTGTACACAAAACAATCTTGTCGTATAGCCTTGCTTTCTGACCTAAACCGTCTTTGAAAAGTATCCTGATTTTGCCGTCTGCCTCCTCAACACTAGATATATCACAAATAATTTCTTGTAAATAATCTCCACAATCGGACATAGCTTTGTGTGTAGTAGAATCAATCGACCCTCTATCGGTAGATGAAATAAAGTTTTTTCTTGTTTCAATAGGTATTTGTTGCCATAATTCAGGATGAGAGAATCTTTGATTATTTGCAAAGTTCTCACTTCTTGTAAATAGACCTCTTCGTGTGTACCAATCAATTCTAAAGTAACTTCGTTTATCCGCCAAAATCGTTTCAAATATCGAACCCGCTGATATTCCACCTCCGATCAAAGCAACACTTCCATGCAAATTATGGAATTTTTCTTTTTCATTCCACCAATTTTTTGCATCAAAGACATTAACACCATTCGGTTTAATATTAAATGGATTGTCTACTTCTCCTGGTCCTGTAAAAACAAGACCATCTGAAACAAGACGGTAAGTCTTGCCATGTGTTTCGTACTCAACATTCCAAATATTATCTTTATGTGTTACTTTTGTAACAATAGAATTTTCGTAGATATTTTTCTCAAAATGATAGCTTATCCACCATAGATACTGAGCAAATTGCTCATGCGTAATCCAATTCATTCCACCATCAACCCATTTTTCATAACCATTATCAAATGGAAAAGAATTTTTGAATGAAAATTTATCCATGTACTTTGCAACATCTTCCCCAAAAATTGAATTCGATGGGTAGTTGAAAGTTTTTAGAGGAGAAATACCAAGTATTCCTTTACCATCAGTATAGCCATTGCTACCTGACCAATTAGAACCAACTGAGCCTTTTTCTAAAACAATAATTTCTGGGACTTCCCATCCAAAATGTTTTAAAGCTTCAGCTTTTGCGAGAATGTTGAGAGCCTTTGGCCCACAACCTACGATGATTAGTTTTTTCTTTTGCACTTCGTTTTATTTAATTTTTAAAGAACTACTTATAGGGAGTTCTTTTACCTATAACAAAAGCGACCTATTTTTTGAGGTCGCTTTTGAAAATTCGTATTTTTAGAATTTAGGAGATTTTATTTTTTTACACAAACACTCTCAAGCGCCCTCAAATTGTAGGTCGCTCGTCGTCGGTTGTTGATTTGTGCATGAAATGTATTCATATTTTGTTTATAGCATCTACCCGACTTGACGTCAATGTTTTTATGTGTGGATAACCCACAAAGTAAAAATCCCCGATTTGGCGGGGATTTTTATTACAAACCTTCTTCTTTTAGTTTCTCTATCGCCTCTTTCGCTTTCTTTGATAGCTTATTTGGCATTTTGATTTGGATGCGGATGATTATGTCACCACGGTGAGAGCCTTGTGGGACACCTTTGCCCCTTACACGGAGCAATTCATTATGATTCACACCTTCAGGAATTTTGACTTCCAAATCTCCATCGAGAGTTTTCAAATTGTATTTCATTCCGAGCAATGCATCGGAAAGTTTGATTGGTAAATCCATTGTTAGATTCGCACCATCACGCTTGAAAATTGAGTGAGATTTTACATTTATTTTGATATACAAATCTCCTGTTGAGCCATGTGATACTGCCTCGCCCTTGCCTGTCATGCGGATCATCTCGCCATTGTTGATACCGGCTGGGACTCCTATATTTATATCTTCTTGTTTCCTATAAACTCCGTGGCCTTTACACTCTGTACATTTATCTTCTGGAATTTTGCCTTTGCCATGACAGTGGTCGCACTCCTTCACACTTTGGAAAGTTCCTAGAATTGATCTTTTCATTTCGCGAATCTTGCCTTGGCCATTACATGTCTTGCAAGTATTCATCTTTGTTCCCGGCTTGGCACCATCACCTTTACAAATGTCGCATTTTGATTGCTTGGTGATTAGAATATTCCTCTTCACGCCGAAAATTGATTCCTCAAAAGTGATATCTATCTCTGTGGAAATATCTCGGCCACGTGCCTGCTGTTGCCTGCCACCCATTCCACCGCCAAAGAATTCACCAAAGATATCTCCCAAGTCGCCCATATCGAATCCTTGCTGACCTTGAAAGCCAGAGAAATCAAATCCTCCGAATCCGCCACCTTGCTGTCCGTAACCTGCGCCACCACCAAATCCTGCTGGCCCTTCAGAACCAAATTGGTCGTATTGCGCGCGCTTGGAATCGTCGGAAAGTGTCTGGTAAGCCTGATTGACCTCCTTGAACTTGCTGTCATCACCTTTATTTTTATCCGGGTGATATTTATGAGCAAGCTTATGAAAAGCCTTTTTGATTTCGTCTTTTGTAGCGCTTTTATTAACGCCTAATGTTTCGTAGTAATCTTTTGCCATATGTTTTTTCTATAAAGGGAACCATTTCAAGCTTATCATTAATACAAACAAAATAATTCCTACAACGATTATACCTAATATAATTGAGAAAAATATAAACAATCTTCTTTCTGTCTTTGTGGCCCCGCTAGCCACTAATTGAATCTTCTCTGCTTCTATTTCTGATGGAGTTAATTCAGCAACCGTTGTTTTATATAAACGATTTATATAAAAATAGGCTATGAGACAAATAGGGAGAAGCGCATAGAGCAAAGGTCTGCCTAAGCTAGGATTTGTAGTTAGTAAACCAGGCCCATATTTACCAAAAATCAAACAAATTAGAATGAATAGGGCAAGAAAGATGTTTCTATAAGTAGCATTCTTTTTCCAAAACAAGTTTAATTTTGCTTGCCTTTCTATATTTTTATCAGAACTCATATTAGTAAATTATAACACAATTTTAATTATTTTTGCTCTCCACCTTGGTTAGGTTTCTCGTTTACTTCTGCATCCTTGATTTCCTCACTTTGAGCTTCGGGAGTTGGGTTTTGGTTTTCATTTACACCAGCTTTTTGCATTGCTTCACCAATTTTAGACATTTCTGCAGAGAGTTCTTCTACTGCTTTTTTGATTACCGCTATATCAGAACTATCTTTTGCAGTCCTTAGGGCTTTAATTTTCTCTTCTACACCCGCCTTCAAGCTTGCATCAACTTTGTCGCCATATTCTTTAAGAGATTTCTCGGCAGAGAAGATGATCATTTCGGCAGTATTTTTTTCATCTACGAGTTCCTTCTTCTTTGCGTCTTCTTCGGCGTGCAATTCAGCATCTTGTTGCATCTTCTTGATATCTGCATCTGTTAATCCTGATGCTGCTTCGATACGGATTGTCTGCTTCTTGCCACTTGTTTTCTCCATTGCAGTCACATTCAATATACCGTTGGCATCAACATCGAAAGTCACTTCTACTTGTGGCATACCGCGTGGTGCTGGTGGAATACCATCGAGGATAAATTTACCAAGAGATTTGTTGTCGCTTGCCATTGGGCGCTCACCTTGAGTGATGTGGATCTCCACACTTGTCTGATTGTCAGCTGCGGTCGAGAAGACTTGTGATTTAGAGCTAGGTATTGTTGTGTTGCGCTCTACAAGCTTGGTAGAGACTCCACCAAGCGTTTCAATTCCGAGTGAGAGTGGAATTACATCTAAGAGCAAAACATCCTTTACATCGCCTTGTAGGACTCCAGCTTGGACTGCAGCACCGAGGGCTACAACTTCATCTGGGTTGATAGAAAGGTTTGGCTCTTTGCCAAATAATTCTTTCACAGCTTTTACGATTGCTGGCATACGAGTCTGGCCTCCAACAAGAATGATTTCATTGATCTCATTCATCTTGAATGGGCTTGCCTCCATTGCGCGCTTTGTAATTGCAATTGACTGGTCGATATATTCTTGGGCAAGAGATTCGAGAGTTGCACGAGACATCTTTTCTACCAAGTGCTCTGGGCCATTTGCACCACTTGTGATGAATGGAATATTGATTTCAGTTTCTGGAGTTGTAGATAATTCAATCTTGGCTTTTTCTGCAGCTTCATCCAAACGTTGGATTGCGAGTGGGTCTTTTGTAATATCAATACCAGTTTTCTTTTTGAATTCTTCAGCAAGCCAAGTGATAATCTTCTGGTCGATATCACGGCCTCCCATGTGGCTATCGCCATCTGTAGATTTAACTTCGATCACATCGTTGGAAACTTCCAATACAGACACATCAAATGTACCGCCTCCGAAGTCGTAGACAACTACCTTCTCATCTTTCTTTGTGTTGAATCCGTATGCAAGAGCAGCTGCTGTAGGCTCGTTGATAATTCTTTTTACATCCAATCCTGCAATCGCACCGGCATCTTTTGTAGCTTTGCGTTGTGAGTCGTTGAAATATGCTGGCACAGTAATGATAGCCTCGGTAATTTTCTCTCCCAATTTTGCTTCCACATCGGCTTTGATCTTACTTAGGATCATTGCAGATACTTCCTCTGGGCGCATCCATTTGTCGCCAATCATTACCTCTACTCCACCATCTTTTCCAGCTTGGATTTTGAATGGTGAAGTCTTCATTGCCTTCTGAATTTCTGGATCCTCGAATCGGTGACCCATGAATCGCTTGATACCATAGATTGTATTCTGTGGATTTGTTACTGCTTGGCGCTTTGCCAATAGTCCTACCAATCTGTCACCATTTTTACCAATAGCAACAATCGATGGAGTAGTTCTTCCACCTTCAATATTCTCAATAATCTTTGGTTGTCCACCTTCGATTATACAAACCGCACTATTTGTTGTACCCAAATCTATACCTATTATTTTTGACATATATTTTTATTTGTTTAATTAATAATTTTTAATAATTAGTAAAACCATTATATACCTATGTTTTATTTTTGACAAGTATTTCGTGGTCACTGAATACTTGCAAAATGTAATATATCATATATAATAAAAATATGTCAAATCTAGGAGGTAAAAAACAAGATTTTTCCAAAAAAATATTGAAAATACTAGCTGAAAAGCCGGCAATTTCCCTGCCTGAACTACGAACAAGGCAAGATCTAGCTCAAAATAAATACGCAGTAACTCGTTCACTCAAGGGGCTCGAGGAGGCGGGTATGATTGAACACTTACCAACATCACAAGGTGGCTTCACAAGACTCACAAAAGAAGGCAAAAAGAAGGCCCATAGCATCAAGCTCGATAGCGATACGACATTGCTCAACACTTCTTGGGATGGAAGTTGGCGGATCATCATGCTCGACTTGCCCGAAGAGCGCAAAGCAGAGCGCGAAAGCTTGCGCTACTTATTAAAAAAGGCCGGATTCATCTGCCTCAAAAATTCCGCCTGGATCTCGCCCTACCCATTCGAGCACATGTTCTACAATATCAAAAAAGATCTCAATCTCTCGACCGAGCTCGTAATAATGGTGACAAACAAAGTAGACGAAATCACCGAAAAAGAATTATATAAAATTTTCGGCTTCTAAATTCACATTCGGACATTCTCAAGAATGTTGGAATGTTTTAACTTGTACTTTTTTATTCTAAAACCCACTTCGGTAAATGCCTGAGAATATCATTTACATGAGCCATTGTTGAAAGTTCTGTAACAGAAGATTGATATTTATTTTGGAAATATTCTCCTTTTTGAACAAGACGCTTCACTGCTCGTTGAAAAATTTCCTTTGTTGTAGAGTCAACTTGAAAATCATTTGGTAATTCAGTAAGCGGTAGCAACCAATGAGAGAGGTCGTGCATCGCTGCTTCATCACCCACTGAGCCTATTTCATTACTTCTTGCATCATTTAATATTTCTTTTAATTTTGAAATGCTAATACTTAAATCTTTTTTAAGCTGAACTGAATCCCCAGTATGTATATCAAACATCACCATGGCGTGAAGATTATGACTTCCAGCACAAGCAGATTGATTGAGTTCAGCCTTCTTCTCTTTCAACGCTTCTTCTTCTGGACTCACTACTTTATCAGGATCTACAATATTCCACATTAATGGTGGATGATCTACTGTATACTGGAAACGCTCCCTATTTACTGTGTCCATTTCTTTCAACGTGAGCGGTTCACCATTTCCACCTCGATTGAAATTAGGCTTTATTCCTCTTTTTTCCATTTCTATCCATGTTGCAGTAAGCCATTCATATTCATTAAGACGAGTCTCTTCTCCATTAGTAACCTGATCAAGGTAGCCAACGCTTGTCATTTTTGTGTTAGTAGTATCAAGGGGATGTGGGGCATAGTGAACAGGGTTGTTAATATCTTTTATAATTTTTTCTGCAACCTCTGCTTTCTTTCCTCCAGCTTTTATCCATTCATCATAAAGACCAGTGCGCAAAAGAGCGTAAGCAGTACTTCCTAAATGGTATTCTTGAGTATGGGCAAATTGATTTTTCTTGTATTCAAAGTATTTATTAATATCTGTAGTATCTTCATACTTATATGGGCTAAAGGAGAGATTCGGTTGATCTTCGCTCGATAATTCTCTTTCTTTTGCCGGTTTTCGTAGTTTAAGAAAACGATCAAAAGATATCTTTGGATCAACCATATAATACAACGAGTCTCCTTCTTTATTCAAAAAATCATTATAAGACAATCCATTAAATAATGAATCATCTCCAAAGGCTAGGAGTTCATGGTCATGTGAATTCATCTTTCCTTTATTTTGATCTTGTCTCTTCTTTTTCTCAACAGATAATTGTTGAGCCATATACTCTTGATTACTTTTCACCAGGCTATCAATCTTCTCTTGAGTAAGAATAAATGTTGGCTCAGGGTTTCTTTGATCTAATTCCTTAATGGCTTTCTCAGAAAGATTTGAGAGAGCACTCAGGTTTTTATTAAATGATGATATTTTCTCTTCCAGCTTTTTTGAATCTGTTAGTTTAAAAGGCATAAATTCATATGCTTTATTATTTTCAGATACAAATTTATATAAAGTGCTATCTTCAAGGAATAAATCGTAACTCCACATACTATCTCCTTCTAAAAATTCAACAGCGATGCGGTCTTTGTATCTTGAGATACCTATATTTTCTTTATTCTTTACATCTTCAATCCAAAAACTTTTTAATTTTGGATTTGAAGTGTCATTATCCCACTGCCGAAACTCTAAATTTTCATTATAAAATTTTGTTGAAAAATTGTATTCATTAGTTGAGTCTGCATCTATCTTTTTACCCAATGCAATAGCCTTTTGCTCAACTTCATTTATCTCTCGTAAAAATTCGGCGACTTGTTCTTTTGGGATTTCTACTGGAACTTCCAGTTCTTCTTGATAAACCTCTATCTGATTTTTTGATGTATTAGGGGTATTTTTCTGTGTATTAGTATCCTTTTCATCAACATATTCCTTACAAGTAGCAAGTAGTAAAGGCGGCAATACAAGACCGAGCTTTATCCATCTTCTGAATTTTGACTTCAAAATCTCACTAAGATTTTTCTTTTTTTCTAAAGGTGCTTTATTTTCAAAAGGTTTATCGAAATTCATAATTTTATTTATATAGATTTTTAACTTTTAATTTTCTCAATTATTTTATTTACTATCACATCGAGCTCATCTTCTGTATTGATGGGAATAGCTCCTTGTTTGAGCAACATTTCTTCATAAGTTTTATACCAGTTCAAAAGCCTTTTCTGTTCCGCTTCATGTTTGCCAAAAATACTATCTTCTCTACTGTTTAATCTAGAAATAAATGTTTCTGGTTTGCAGTGTAAAATAAAAACTTCATCAAACAAACCGATAAACTCATCTTGGTTAGATGTATAGCCTACCACCACAACGGTATCCTTATGTTCATTCATTAACTCAATTAATCTATCCTTCTCACATATCCAACCATGGTCTTCATACCAATCATTCTCTGTTCCGGGTTGCCATAGAGCTTTCTCCCCTGTAATTTTGTTTCTACGATTACAAAGACCTTCAATCTTATCAAGATCAATAGAAGGAATGCCTTTTTCGTTAAGCATTCTTGAAATGGTTGATTTTCCAACCCCTGAGACACCTGTAATAAAAAATCTTTTCATATATTTATCCGCCTAAGGCGGGATTATTTCTTAAACTCCCACACCTTGACCCGCGCAGGGCGAATGATACGCTCACCAATTTTATAGCCTGTTTGAACAACAGTGGCTATTTTATGATCCTTATTTTCTTCTTCTGTCGCGATTGTCTCTATGCTTTCGTGGAGCGTTGGGTCAAATGCTACATCAATTTGGTCGATTGCTGTGACATTGTTGTCTGCAAGTACGCGCAAAAATTGCTGATGAATGTATTCCACACCATTGCGCCAATTTGCATCAACTTTCTCCCATGCCTCCTTGTTACCCATAGCCATATTGAAACTATCAAGTACAGGCAACAAATCCTCCACCAAGTTCCCTGTAACCATAGTTCGTAATTCTTTGTATTTAGCCTCTGAATCTTTTTGTAGATTTACATAGTCGGCTTTTGCTCTCTGCCAGCCTGTAAGGTATTCTTCCTTTTCAGTACGAGCCTTTTTAAGATCAGCCCTGAGCTTTTTAACAATATCCTTTGTCGATAATTCATCTCCATCTTCAGTAGAATCAACAAAAGATACATCTTCAAAAGCATCACCTCCTTCTGTATCTTCAATTTTATTTTCTTCGTTATTATCCATAGAGATTGTATTATACCAAAAATTTAGATATTCTCAACCTGCAAAAAATGCCCCGTGAGGGACATTTTTGGAAGATTAACGTTTTGACCACTGTGGAGATTTACGAGCTTTTTTCAAACCGAACTTTTTACGTTCAACTTGTCGAGGGTCACGCTTGAGCATTTTAGCTTTCTTGAGTGGGATACGAAGCTCTTCATCAAATACTACAAGTCCTCGGGAAATTCCATGCCGTACAGATTCAGCTTGAGCATGACTACCTCCACCTTTTGTTGTAACAATAACTTCGAACTTCTCACTTGGAGTAACTGTTTCGAAAGCACTAGTAACTATCTTTCGTAATTCTGCAGTTTTGAAATACTCAGGCAAATCTTTACCATTTATTGTATAAGAATTCTTACTTGCTTTCTTGAGCTTTACCACCGCTGTTGCAGTCTTTCTGCGACCAAGCGTACGGATATATTCTTTTGTTGATACTTTTTTGTCTGTCATATATTAATCTTTTATTATTAAATTCTTCATCATTATTGCACGAAGTTTATTTGATGGGAGCATATTATAAACTGCAAGTTTGTACAATTCCGCTACCCCTTTGCCTTCTTGTGCAATAATTTTTGCATTTGTTGCAACCTTAAGACCGCCTGGATATCCTGAATAGCGCTCATGAAGGGTGTTGAGCATTCTCTTCTCTGTCATCTTTGTCTTGCTAGCATTTATTATTGTAACAATAACTTGTGGAGCAATATTTGGAGTATAGTCAGCACGATTCTTTCCCATTAATTCTTTTGCGCAAGCCGAAGCTACTCTTCCTAAAGATTTTCCTTCTGCATCAATTGTGATTGTTGTTTTCATATAATTATACAAATTCGATTATAGCCATTTTACTCGCATCACCTGCGCGTCGAGGCATCTTACTAATACGTGTATATCCACCGGTACGATCTTTATATCTTGGGGCAATTGTAGTGATCAATTTATCCGCTTCGGCTGTACGATTCATTAGACGAGAGATAATCAAACGTCTTGATGCAAGTGTAGCTGTGTTTGCTGTTGTAACCAATTTCTCGATCATTGGCCTTAGTTCTTTTGCTTTTGCTTCTGTTGTTTGGATTTTCTCGTGAGAAATAATCGCAAGCATCAAACCTACCATGAGAGCGCGTCTCTGATTCATTGTTCGTCCTAATTTTCTTTTGTTATCGTGGTGTCTCATATATTAGTTTCTAGTATCTTGATTCTAGTGGATAGTTAATAATTATTCTTTTAGTGTGATATTGTAATTACCTAAAACTTTCTTGATTTCTTGGATACCTTTTTCACCAATTCCTTCAATCTCAAGCAAATCCTCACGCTTCTTACGAGCTACTCCTCCGATAGTTCGAATGTTTGCAGCCATTAAAGAATTCAGAGTTCTTGTAGAAAGATCAAGTGTATCAATACGAGTTTTTAAGATATCTGTAAATTCACCACCAGCACTCGCACTTGATGTTTCAGATTTTTCACTTTTTTCACTCTTATCTTCCATATCCATTTTTTCCAAAACTGCTTTCTTTTGAGTAAAGCCAACAATAGCTTGCAGTTGATCAATCATTATATTTATAGAAGTTTCTAAGGCAACACGGGCTGAGATTGTACCATCTGTCTCAATACTAACACGAAGACGATTATGGTTTGTTTTGTCACCAACACGCATATTTTCAACTTCATAAGCAACACGGCGAATCGGTGTAAAGATAGCATCTAGAGCAATAGCCCCAATTTCTGTCTTTGTTTTCTGGTGCATATCTTTGGATACAAAACCTAATCCTTTTGTAACAGTCATTTCAACTTCAAAAGTATTCTTGCCTGTAATTTCAGTTATGTATAAATCTTTGTTCAAAACTTCTACTTGACCTCCAGCTTGAATATCAGAAGCTGTAACAACCTTTGGACCTTTAACAGACAATGTTACTGTTTGAGGCTCATCGGTAGAAAGACGGAATCGAATTTGTTTCAATCGAAGTAATATTGTAATTACATCTTCCTTCACACCGTCAATGACAGAGAATTCATGATCAACACCAGTAATTTTAATAGAAGTGATTGCAGCGCCAGGTAAAGATGAGAGGAGGATGCGACGCAAAGAATTACCCAGTGTATGACCATAACCAGGGTAAAGACCATCTATTTCATAGATGCCCTTTGTCTCTTCTTCGACGACTACATTTAATTTTGATGGTAATATTATATTTAAATCAGACATATGATTTCGCGAGATAAACCCGCATATTATTTATTATTTATTAAAATAACCATACGCTCTACATTATCTACTATAGAACTCAAGCACTGTGTTGAGATCCAAGTAGCTATCTGTATTCTTCGGCTTTCCTTGCGCGACACCTGTTAAAGTATCGAGATTAAAGGTAAGCCAATTTGGACACGTATACTCTTCCATTTTCTTTGCCATGTTAGCAAACAAAACGCTTTTCTTACTTCCTTCACGAACAGAAACCTTATCACCAATTGAAATCCGATATGAAGCAACTGTCGTCTTTTTGCCATTAATAACGAAATGACCATGAGATACCATTTGACGAGCAAGTCGGCGTGTGTGTGCAAAACCAAGTCGATAAACAACATTATCTAATCGTGTTTCTAAAAGTTCGTACAAATAATCTGTAGCTATCACACCCTTTTTACTTACAGCTTCGTTGATATAATTTGAAAATTGCTTTTCGCTCAACCCATAAGTAAAACGAACTTTTTGTTTTTCGATAAATTGCAAAGCATATCCTGAAAGCATTTTTGGACGCTTGTCTTTTTTAGCCTTATCATGGCGAGCAGTAGACGCTACGAATTTTGGTGTTTGACATTTTTCAAACACTCCAGGACCTAATCTTCTACAAATTTTATATTTTTGGGCTTGTTTCATATATTTTATACTCTTCGTGGTTTCTTAGGCTTTGGACCATTATGAGGAACTGGGGTCATATCCTTTATACTTGTAATTTCGATATCATAAGCCATAAATGCACGGATTGTTGGCTCTCGGCCACTTCCTACACCTTTAACAACAACATCAACTTCCTTTATCCCTAAAGCTTTAGCTTTTTCTCCCATAACATTACCAGCCTTTGAGGCCGCAAATGGTGTACCTTTCTTAGCGCCCTTAAAGCCTAGTGCTCCTGAAGATGTTGCAAAAAGTTTATTGCCATCTTTATCTGTAACTGTTACTAGAGTATTATTGAAAGTTGCTTGAACATACAAAGTACCAGCTACCACCTTTTTCTTTGGGGTTTTTACCTTTGGTGCTTCGACGACTGCTGCCACGTCATCCTTCTTTACTTCTTCAGTTTTAGTAGTTTTTGCCATTATATAAAAATTAATTATTACTATGTCTTACTCTCCTTTCGGCGACCACTTGCCATTGTCTTTCGAACATTTCCTCGAACGGTTCTGGAATTTGTCTTTGTGCGTTGACCTTTTACTGGCATTTTACGCATATGTCGTACTCCTCTGTATGCCTTGATATCTTTTAGTCTTTTTATATTAGCCGAAATTTCACGCTTTAGTGTTCCTTCAACAGTAAGACTTTCAATTGCTTTACGAATTGAATTTTCTTCGTCAGGAGTTAATGTCTCACCTTTACGAGTATAATCCACATTTGAGTCTTTCAAAATTGTTTGCGCTCTAGAAACACCAATACCGTAAATAACAGTAAGGGCGATATCAAGACGTTTTTCATTTGGAATAGTTATACCGAAGATTCTCATAAATTATTGTTTTTGTTTGTGTTTAGGATTATCGCAAATAACACGAAGATGTCTGGCTCTTTTAACCATTTTACATTTTGCACAAATTTTCTTTACAGCTGATTTGATTTTCATATTTTACAAAATAACTAACAAAATAAAGGGTTTTTAACCCTATTTAACAATTTCGTATGTGTCCCAATATAGTACACTATCTACGAAAAAATTGCAAGCTTATAACCTCTTTGTGATCCTACCCTTCCCTCCATACGGATCAAGTAAGACTTCTACCCTGTCGCCAATCAGAACTTTAATCCGATGCATACGCATTTTACCAGCCAAATATGCAATGATTATTTTTTCTTCCCCAATATCTACTCTAAACAATGTATTAGGTAAAGCTTCTGTAACAACTCCAAGAACTGTATTATCGTTTGTGTTTTGATTCATGAATGTGCTTATATAATAATTGAATTTATAAAATATGTCAATTATTATTCTTGAAAAATTTTAATCTTTGAAATCTCAGTGGGGGTGGTTTTTTTCCAAGGGGGTCGGAAAACTGTACGCGCGCTAGCAATCCCCACATTTTGAGCAAACACAGCATCAAGATTACTTTTTGAAATCCCTACAATTTGCTTTTGCAAGACTTCGAGATTTGGATGCCAAAGCAGATGACCATCACCTTTAAGAGTAAAAGATAAACTGCTTGTATTTTTATCGAGTTTTAAAATATTTGCATCAAGTTTAAGCGTTAGATCTTTGATTTGAGGAACTGTAATTTGTGAAATTTCAGTTGAAGTGACCGCAGGATATACGGATTTTATAATTGCACGCTCTAAATCTTTCTCTTTTAATAGGACTGTGACCATTGAGCCCTTGCCCACCACACTTGCTTCTTGGGTTGGGGATTGTATATCATCTGTATTTAAACTAAGATGAAATTGCATACTACCAGGGTAGGCAATGTATTCAGGGGGTATCTGTGCAATTAACTTTTTCTCAAGTTTTGAACGTAAATCATTTGAAACACTTGAACTAATAATACCCTTTTGTTCAGCAGATGGAACAAAAACATTTCCACTTCCACCTCCGGAAAGAGGGCCTTTGGATCTGGCATAGATCTTCTTCTCTTTCGGTGTTTTGAGGAAGGCTAAAATAGAGAAATCTCTTGGATCTCCATTATAAGCACTCCCAATAGAACTTGCAGTAACTTCAACTTCAACACTACCAGGAATTATTTTTGTACCCTTAGTTGTATACCCTGGGATAGAAACTACTTTATCTGTCAAATATATACGCTTATCGGAATCTACAAGCTTAGTATTTATAAGCAATTTCTGTGGCTTATTACTAAATTCATTATACAAAACGACTACACCTTTCGCTTTTGACGCAAGTTCCTTTTGTTCGGTAAAGATTAGGTCCTTCTTTTCTTCGCCTTCTACTATCATTATTTCAAAATTAATCCCAGCATTTTTGGAACGTGTTGCTGAGAACGACTCATCCGTGAGAACAAAATTTTGCTGTTTAGCTTTGACATATACCTTCACTTGAGCAAAGTATAAAGATAAAAAGTAAAGTCCCCCAATAAAAATTGCAATAGCTAAGATATACAGAAAGAATTTTAAATAAGAAGATCTAGGCCTCTGGAAATCTGACTTTTCAATAATTGGCCGGCTCTCAAACTCTACGTTATTTTCAACAATTGGCTTTTCCTTTTGGATTGAGAAGTATTTTGAAGTTTTTTCTGATTCATCGCGAGGCACAGATAAAGTAGGCAAATTTTGTGCAGTGTGCTTCTTTACTATTATGTCTTGCATTAATTTCTTTGGCATATTATTTTTCAAGTATTCTATTTAAAGCTATGGCGTCGACCATTAAAAATTGATCGCAAGCCCCATTTTTAATTTGACACATATCAAGTAGATCAGAACCCTGGATTGGAATCACATTAAACTTTTTCTTGTTTGTATTGATTGATTCTACAACATAATCCTCTTCGCGCAACATAGAGGTAAACCAACTGGATATATCATTCTCAGAAACTAGAAGTGCTGTATCTGGAATATACAAAGTTTTCGGTAATTTAGCTAAAGCTTCACGAAACATTTTACACCAATCCTCTTTAATTTTATTCAAAACTGGGGCAAGTCTATTCTTCTCAGTATCACTCATTGTGTTTGAAGAAATCATACTCAAGGCCGAAGAAATCTGTTCTTCGGTCATTTTTAACTTCTCCTTGAAAGTTCGGAGGATATAATTTCGCCCAAGGGGAAAAGAGATATTGGCACTCAGAATTCCATCGCTAACGAGACCAATATCAGAAATTTCCGCATTCATATCTATAAGCAAACAAGATAGGGTTGTAGCATATCTGTCACGCGCAGTAATAAAGAATGATGTCATAAAAGAAGTATAAGAAATCGGTGTATGATGAAAAAATTTCTGAAGAGATTCCTCGATTCCTGATATACAGACCTTAGGACTGAGACTTATGAAAAGATGCATATCCAGACTTTTAGCTTGTTTACCGATAGGATTATCAATAGAATACCCATTCATAGATGTATGCAAAATTTTATTCTCCAGGAGAATAGCTTCTCCGCTTATTTTCTCATATTTTGTCTTGTAAGATTGCTCTACAACCTTACGCTCAGAACTCAATAAATCTTCCATCAATTTACGGGTAACCAGAAAATCTTTAGGCTTTTCGTAATGAATGATTCGTGTTTCAGAAAAATACCAAGGTGACCCGAGTGTACATACTATATGTTTGGGTGCACCTTTCTTTTCGGAATAAATTTTCTCAGCGGTCTTTTTTAATGCTTTTTGCATTTCAATAAAAAACCGTTCGAAGTCGAGTTCTTCTTGGAAAGCCATCTCGGTACGAGCTTGAGCAATAATTTTTGGCTGTAATTCACCTTTTGTATTTTTAGAATATTCTACTAATGCACCACCAACACTACCACTACTAATTCCAAATAGTGCAACTAAATTATTATTTTTCCCTGAAGAAAAAAATCCCATACATTCTTATTATACTATAGATTGCTATTCTAAAGTAGCTTTTATGCGTCGAATGCCTTGTGCTACTGATTCTTCTTTTTGAATTTTGAAATTCCCAAGTTCTTTTGTATTAGACACATGCGGACCTCCACAAAATTCTTTGGAGAATTGATTACCATTTGTATCTTCAATTGTGTACACACTAACCATTTCTGGGTATTTGGCGCCAAATTCCATCTCGGCCCCTAACTTCTCGGCTTCTACAAGAGGCATTTCTCTTCTAATTACATTTAAACCTTGAGCAATTTTTTCATTCACAATATCTTCAACCTGCTTTTTTTCTTCATCTGTCATTTTACGCTCAAACATGAAGTCTATGCGCAAACGCTCTTCAGTAATATTACTACCCCGCTGCTTTACACTTTTACCCAATACTTGTTGCAACGCCGCCAATAGTAAATGGTGTGCGGTGTGCAATTTGATAGTTTGTTCGTTGTGATTTGCCAAGCCACCCTTGAACATCCCAGCCGAAGCAGTTTGGGACAATTTTTGGTGCTCGGCCATTTTTTTATTAAAATCTTCAATATCAACAACAATCCCCTTTTCTTGCGCGAGCTCAAGTGTCAATTCGATCGGAAAACCGTACGTAGTTGCCAGCACAAATGGATCGATTCCTTTTTCGAATTCTTTCAAGCCATTTTTAAGAGTTAACCTAAAACGTTCTTCCTCTTTTCCAATTTCTGATATAATTTTTGATTCTGACAACTTAACATTTTCGTAAACATTTTCATATTTATTTACAACTTCCTGCGCAATATAACGAAGACAACTTTCTGTCCCACCATGCTTAAGTTCAAGTACATCTGAAAAACGTATTGCTCGACGAAGTAAACGACGGAGAATATATCCACGCCCAGAGTTTCCAGGAATAACACCATCCGCTATCATTAATACACTCGTACGAATATGATCGGCAACAATTCTTTTTGCGCGAGTATTTTCATTATTTGCCAACTCATTTATTTTAGATATTATTTTTTCAAACAAATCTGTATCAAAAATATTATCTTTCTTTTGAACGGCCATCACTATTCGCTCAAGACCTGACCCCGTATCAACATTTGTCTGAGAAAGTTTACCAATGACTTTTCCATCTTTCTTTTCATACTGCATAAAAACATCATTCCAGATTTCCACAACTTTCTGTTCCTCATCAGCTTGCATATATTCTTCTTTGGTTAAATCCCCTAGACCTTCAAGTGTTACATCATAAAACATCTCTGTATCTGGACCACAAGGACCATTATCTCCGACGCTCCACCAATTAGATTTTGCACTCATAAAATAAATTCGATTTTCAGGAATGTACTTTTCCCAGATCTCAAATGCTTCTGTATCTTTCGGTGCATTTTCGTCACCTTCAAAAACTGTTATATACAATCGATTAGGATCAAGACCGAGCCCTTCTTCTTTATTAGTTAAAAATTCATATGACCACCCAATTGCTTCTTCTTTAAAATAATCACCCAATG
>JACCDG011178341.1_pt1 | contig 53547 bp, 58 predicted proteins | sample 7442471 | NCBI WGS metagenome assembly JACCDG01 (sample SAMN15323444, study PRJNA562643) | freshwater metagenome | isolation source: river surface water | place: USA:Blue River Watershed | collected 2017-08-17 | reverse complement strand
TCGGCCTTTTAGGCATGATCGATATAGCGGCCGATTGGGATTTACCTTACCGCGACGAGGATTTCGGCCAGACCCTGGCGGTTTGGGGCATGGGCGATTCGGGGTATGTCGTATTGCCGGTGCTTGGCCCGTCGACTAGCCGCGATTCCATCGGCAGGCTTGTCGATTTCTTTGCAGATCCGTTCCGTTACATCGCACACCACAATGACGAAGAGAGCTGGATTTACGGCCGCAGTATTTTAAATGCCGCAAGCCTCAAGGCGAAAACCATCGAGCCGCTGAAGGATATCGAACAAAATTCGGTTGATTTCTACGCTTCGGTTCGCAGCCTATACAAACAGCGCCGGAACTTCTTGATAGAAAACAAAGAAACCTTGGGCAAGCCCCAGCAAGACGTCGAAGCCGGCATGCAGCCGGAAAGCGGAAGCAAGCTGAATCTAAGCTTGAACGAGTCTGGTTCTATCATCTCTCTTGCCCAGTAACATCGCTTTGAGCCTGGAAAATGACAACAAACATTAAGAATCTGATATTTACGCTTTTCTTCGTGATGCTGGCGGGGATCGCTAGCGTACAAGCGTCATCTAAGGCCAGCTCCGGCGAGGGCTTTGTTGAAAATTTAAGCGAAAAGGCGGTAAGCGTCCTTACCTCCAAAGGCATGACCGCAGCGGATAGAAGTCATAAATTCAGGGTGTTGTTGAATCAAAATTTCGATGTTCCATATATCGGCCGTTTTGCCTTGGGACGCTATTGGCGCGATGCCTCGACCAAAGAACAGCAGGAATATCTTAATCTGTTCGAGGACACCATCGTTGCGACCTACTCCGAACGCTTTGCCAAATATTCCGGACAAAAAATTGTCACGCTTAACACCGTCAAAGAGGTGGATTCCATATTGGTCAGAAGCCAGATGGTAAGTCCCGATGGCAGCGCGCCGGTGCTAATCGACTGGCGTCTGCGCCCGTCCGGCAGCAGCTTTAAGATCATCGACCTTATCGTCGAGGGGGTCAGCATGAGCAGCACGCAACGCAGCGAATATGCCAGCGTCATCGAAAGGGGCGGCGGCAGCATCGAACCGCTGCTGCAGATCTTGCGGAAAAAATCCGCATCCGCAAGCGGAAAAGCCGCTGCATCCGCCCAAACGGACTAGGCCTTATTCCAGACCGAAGTTGGCGCGCACGTTAATCGTGATTTGCTCTTTGCCCGCCTCTATGGATGGCGCTTGCGCCGCCGCATCCGCTGTCATTTCCCTGGCAAAGCTGTGTTTCATCATAACCGGCTGGGCGTAATTCCCGTCCTGCGTCATGTTAATGACATGGCCAAGCTTGGCCCCTGCCGCCGCCGCCATTTTTTCGGCGTTGAATTTTGCGTCCATCACCGCTTCGGCCAAGCACTCTTGCAAAACTTGCTGGCGTTTCTTTTGGCTTACGATCAATATCCAGGCGCCGATTTCCTTGATATTGTTGTCGGCAGCGATCGCCATGACTTCGCCCATGCGTTCTATTTCGCTGGTTTCAACCTCTAGGCCGATTCGGGCTTGATAGCCGCGCAACACCTGGCGATTATCCGCCCATTCATAAACAGGCCCGATATTATATTCGGACGTGGTCAACTCGCCGTCTTTCAATTTTAAACGCAGCACCTGCGCCCGCACCGCTTCATAGGCCTTGACCGCGCTATTCACCGCCGCCTTGACGTCGGTAGGATGCTTGGCGAATGACACCATGTTCAAGCTGGCTCTATCGGGAACGATTTCTTTGTGACAAACGCCGTTTACGGTGACCGAACGGTTTATTTCAGCGGCCACCGAAGGCATCGCGGCCAGAAAAACAACGGCGACGGCAAGAGCAAAAGTTTTTTTCATGATAACCTCATAAGGATTTTGGCAGGAATAGGCAGCATAGCCGGAATCAAGCCATAAAAAAACCGCCAAATTATGGCGGTTTTTGTGACTAATGCTAAATAAACTATATCAGCCTCTCGCGTCTTGGCATAACAAACGCGATCGAACTTGCCGGCAATTCCTGCGCCGGATTGAACGACATGCCCGGCGGCAATTCGCGGAATATATTGCCCCGGTTCAAATTTTGATTATGCTTAAAGAAATTGATATAAAGCCGCATCGTGTCTATATGATCTTGCGTCGCAGACTCAGACGACGGCGTAAAGCTGTTGTCGTCCATATTCAAGCTGCCCAGGCGCAGATCGCCGTTTTCATTGACGCGGATGACTTTGCGCACCCGGCCTTCTTGGCCGACGGTCAATTCATATCCGTTGTCGGTCTCAACGGTATATTTGCGATTATCGACCAAGATGGCTGATCGAAATTCATTGGCCATATGCGCATTGCCATAGGCGAATTGTACAAGCCCGTATCTGCGCCCGCCGCCGCCGTTTGCGGCCAATTGGGTTTCGGCCTCGGTCGGGTCGCGGAAATTGGAAACCGCGCCAGTGCTTTTATTTAAATCTGCAACCCTGCCATTGTCCAAAAGATATACATAACTGCTTGGTTCTTCCCGCAAGAAGGTGGCTTTTTCCACGCCGGCCATAATCCGCGCGGTTTCAAGCAAGTCTTGGCCGTCTTCGATCCAGCGTACCGCGCCGCTATTATTGATGGTCCCTGCGCGGCCACGGCCAAATGTTCCATCCGGATTGATTTCAAACACGGCGAAAGTGACGGTCAAATCGCGGCCCGAAATCCGACCGGATAAAGAAATATAGCGCAAATCAATGCTGTCTTGGCCGTTGGTCATGCTGACCGGCGCTGCGGGTTCGACGGGCTGTTGCGCCTGTGCCGGCGCATCGCTTGTCGTGTTGACCGCAGGCGGCGTTTGCGGCGCTTCAGAAACAGGGGGTTCGATAGTGGGCATAAAAGCAGGAGGAGTCCGCGACGCCGGTGGTTCTGTTACTACCGGAGGAGGCGAAGAATCCATCATCTTTTGCCCGCTTCCCCCAAAAGGCAGCCTTGAAATCGTGTTGCCCCCGCTCCCCCTATTCGCCGCATTGGAACTTGTGGCAACGCCAGCACCTATAAGCCCTGCAACCGCAATCGTGGCGGCAGCTGTGCGATTGACGAATTTATTGCTCTTGCGCAATACCGGAATCATATGGCTGGCTTTAGCAGCGGCGAATCCGCTGACGCCGCCGACGATGGCCGCGGCCCCCACGGCCAATATCGAGGTTCCGCCGGTAACCGCGCCAACGGCAACGGCGCCGCAAACGGCAGCCGCCCCGGAAAGCAAACCGACCCTGCGGCCGGATTTGGAGTAAAATTTGCGGCCCTGGCCGTTATTGGTATCTTGTTGTTCTGCCATTTTCCTGACTCCTGAGTTGATTGGATTTTATTATTTTTAGGCGCGGCCCATGCGCATACGCGCCGCCGCCAGATGCTGCGCATCCAATGGCCTTACCGGCTGCTTGCCTTCGATAGAAAAATTCGCCGACGCGATTTGCGTTTCTGCGAGATTTCCGTTCATCGGCGCAAGGGCCATTTTTTGCTTTTTCGGTGCGGCTTCTGTAATATCTGTAATATTGGAATCAGGCTGTCCTGAACCTGATTCTTGCAGTCCCAGCCTTGCATGGCTTGTCGCATTATACGCCGACAGCGAACTGTAAGTGATAAGCGTCGTGCCAATCACAGCCGAAGAAATTTTAAAGCAAGTCTTGAAAGTTTTTTTGAAATTCAAATGCGGGGTTCTTTCCCCTGAAACCATGTTCATGGCCTTTGACGGGATCGATACTACCGCCCCGACAGCACCGGAAAGCAACGTGCTGGCAAATAAGGTGCAGGCCGCTGCGGCAACGCCGTTCAGAGTGCCGTAAAGCGCGCCAAGGCCGCCCACGGCTAAGCCATGCGGCAAGCCGCCGGTCGCATCTTTTGCGCCGAGTAGCGCAAGCCCGCCGGATAAAACCGCAGACCCGGCAATGATGCCCCCATATATAACCCTATTCTTAACCGCCATTTTCTACCCTTTTATGCTGTTAACAAGTATAGGCAATGGGGCAAGAAAAGTCAATCCGAAAGAGAAACAGGCAGTGGCTCATTTTGATCGTCATCCCCGCGAAAGCGGGGATCCAGGGGCGGACGAACCTGCTCTTGTGGCTCTGGATCCCCGCTTTCGCGGGGATGACGGGTGATGATAGCTTAAAATATGCCACTGCCGAGAAATGATAAAAGGCATTAAGCCGCCTTGGTTAACGGGCGGTATTTAATGCGTTTTGGCGTGTCGGCATCTTCTCCCAGACGGCGTTTGCGGTCGGCTTCGTAATCCTGGTAATTGCCTTCGAACCAGACCGCTTGGGAATCGCCTTCGAACGCCAGAATATGCGTGGCGATACGGTCCAAAAACCAGCGGTCGTGCGAAATGATTACGGCGCAGCCGGGAAATTCATAAAGCCCTTCTTCGAGCGCGCGCAGCGTATCCACGTCCAAATCGTTGGTAGGCTCGTCGAGCAGCAGCAAATTGACGCCGGTTTGCAGCATTTTCGCCAGATGCACCCGGTTGCGCTCGCCGCCCGACAATTGGCCGACGCGCTTTTGCTGATCGGGCCCACGGAAATTGAACTGGGCGCAATAGGCGCGCGACGGCATTTTCTTGCGGCCCAAATCGACCTCGTCATTGCCGCTGGAAATTTCTTCCCAAACGGTTTTCTTGTCGCTGAGCGCGTCGCGGGTTTGATCGACATAGCCGATCTTGACCGATTCCCCCACGCGCATCGTTCCGCCATCCGGTTTTTCCGCGCCGGTTATCATCTTGAACAAAGTGGTTTTACCGGCGCCGTTGGGCCCGATCACGCCGACAATGCCGCCGGGCGGCAAGCGGAAAGACAGGCCGTCGAACAGCAATTTATCGCCGAACGCCTTGCGCAGATTGTCGGCCTCGATAACGACCTGGCCAAGCGGCGGGCCTGCGGGAATAATGATCTGCGCGGTGTCGCCCACCTTTTCCTTGGACTTGGCCAAAAGATCGTTATAAGACGCGATACGCGCCTTGGATTTGGCTTGCCGCGCTTTTGGCGAAGAATTGATCCATTCGCGTTCCTCTGCCAAGGCCTTTTGCCGCGCGCTTTCTTCTTTTTCTTCCTGCGCCAGGCGTTTTTGTTTCTGTTCCAGCCAGCTGGAATAATTGCCCTCATACGGGATGCCTTGGCCGCGATCGATCTCCAAAATCCATTTCGCGACATTGTCTAAAAAATACCGGTCGTGGGTCACGGTCACGACCGTGCCTTTGAATTCGGCCAAATGCCGCTCCAGCCACGCCACCGATTCCGCGTCCAGATGGTTGGTCGGCTCGTCGAGCAAAAGCAGATCCGGCTTTTCCAAAAGCAGCCTGCACAGCGCGACGCGGCGCTTTTCGCCGCCGGAAAGCTTCGTTACATCGGCGTTGCCGGGAGGGCAGCGCAACGCTTCGAGCGCGATTTCGATCTGGCGTTCCAATTCCCAGCCATTGACCGCGTCGATTTTTTCCTGCAATTCCGCCTGTTCCGCAAGCAGCGCGGTCATTTCATCGTCCGACATTTCTTCGGCGAATTTCGCGCTGATCGCTTCGAATCGTTCCAGGATGGCTTTGGTTTCCGCCAAAGCTTCCATCACATTGCCCAAAACGTCTTTGTCCGCGTTCAATTGCGGTTCTTGCGGCAAATAACCGACGCGCGCGCCCTGGGCGGCATAGGCCTCGCCGGAAAATTCCTTGTCCACGCCCGCCATGATTTTCAGCAGCGTCGATTTGCCCGCGCCGTTGGGGCCGATGATGCCGATCTTGGCGCCGGGCAAAAAGGACAGCCAAATATCCTTTAAAACTTCCTTGCCGCCGGGAAAGGCCTTGATCATGCCCTTCATGGTGTAGACGAATTGATTCGATGCCATTTTCTTGACTTTCCTTTGTTAAGGATTGGTTTTAGCGCGATGCGGCGCCGGATGCAACTTTTTGCCGGGAATGGCTGGAAACAAGGGCGTAAAACGCCATATAAGCCTATGAAATATTGGTTTTAGGCTTGGTCTTCGGCATAGATTTTTATGGATTTTATGGGCGGAAAATACAATTGCCTTATGATGAAAAATAGCGATCTTACCAACAATAAGGCCCCCAATTGGGGTTTTATTGTTGGTGGGCCCGACCCATGCTTCGCTCGCAATGCGAGCTTCGCAGGGCGAGGCAGGATTATCGCTGGCCTCTGACCAGCGCCCGTCACGCGGCGCCTCGGCTTCGCCTGCGGCTTCCAAAATTGCTTCCTGCAATTTTGTCGAACCTAAGGTTCGAATGCTTATCCAATTCACCATTAAATAACCCCCTTAAAAGGGGGTTATTTAATGGTGGGGCGGTAAAAACCTAAATAAAACGCTCTCAATTAATTTGCTTCAAAGGAAAGCTAGGTTTTTTGCAGTTTAATACAAAAAAGACTATTTAAGTTTATGCTACGGCATCACTGCTTCATTTAAATCTTCGCACAGTCTTTCCAAAGCCTCCACAGTTGCTCGCCGAAATGCCCCCGTTTCTATGTATCTGCTGCGCATAATATTATTATAATCAACGGTCAAACGGATTACTTCTAAGCCTTCTTCTGAGAATTGAAATCCGAATTCTTGAGCCAGAGCTGCCAATTGTTTGATATTATGTCTAAACTTTTTTAAATCATCTAAACCTTTACCTTTCTTGAGCAAAAAAGATTTCAAGAAAAGCTCAATTGCATGATAGTATAAGAAGGTAACAGGAGCATCTTTGTGCGTTACTCTTTCTGCAAATTTAGCCTTACTGAGTTTTTCAGCAGATTTCCAATATGATACAGCATAATGATAGAGACCTAGGGGTGTTGTTCTTGATTCATTCGGCATTTTCTTTTGCCTCGAAAGCTTCAAATAAAAAAACTCCTAATGCTATTGCTGCTCCAACTACTAGACGAGCATATATAGGGTCAACTGTTCTCATGGTTGCAGCTTTTCCATGACCAGATCCCAAGATATTTCTAACCTCGCCAACAGCACTGCCTACGCCTGATAAGTTGCCTAATAATCTCCGCAGTGCGCTTTTAGCACGTTGCGCGTCAGGGCTATTTCCAAAGTCAAAATCAATCTTGCCAATCGCAGATTTAATTAAACTTGGCAAATCTTCATTTGAGGAAATATTTCCTGTCTTTAATAAAATAGTTTTACAGATAGTTTCTAAGAATTCTTTTGCTGTCCCAATAGCGAGCTCAGAGTCTTTATGGACAGCCGACTCCATGCGTGTAATTTGCTGATGTAAGTATTCCGCACCAATTGGCTGAGCAATAGACTTTACTTGGTCTAAGGCAAAATTAGTTGCTGAAATCAATTTCCTTGCAGCGTAAATAACCTTACCAGAGACTTCTCCGCGCGCAGCAATTTCCCAACCGTCTAGTTGTAAGTATTCATTAAATAGCTTTAAAAGTCGTAAGATCTGCTCTGAATTATCTTGTACAAGAGGATGCACCATCTCACATAGAAAGTTGAGAAAAATATCATCGGCGCAGCGCAATAAGTTGAATCTGCTATCATCAAATATCCAATCGCTAGCCCAATCGTGGTTATAAAGCCGATGCTGTGCTATGTCTCTATCGGCTGTTTTATAACGATGATCCGTTGATGGCATTGATTTAAGATCAAACAACCTTGATAAGAATGCAACATCATCTAATCGACCACACCAATCAATATTCATTAACCTGATTCCGTCAAAAATATTTCGACGGGTAATTTCTGTAATTGAATTCATTTAATTGCATCTCATATATTTATTTGTTCGTGTTATTTTGCCCAACAACTTCGAGTGGCCCTAGGAGTGCTTTCTTTATAATTTCTCTTAGAAAGATTGTATCGGTTGATTCTACAGAATCAAAATCGGTGTTATCGTAATCGAAATCAGGATCGGTCGAAGCCTCAATCTCTTTTATCCACCACCTAACAATTTTTAAGTATACAGTATATATAGTTAGAACATCGCTCACATCGATGTGGTTTTTGTTGTCATCAGCCACTATAGAAAATAGCTCATGACCTATGTCATTTCTTAAAGCGTACAAGCGTTCAAGCTCGGAAAATTCTTCATTAGTTATGGCCTCTAAATCAAGAAACCATTTTAAAGATGTACGAAAGGCCTCATTTCCATGCTGTCCTGCACCACCTTTGCCATGCTTTTTAATAAGGTCTTTAAAGACTTTTCCTCTCTTATAAATAATCCCCTGCTTTTCAAATGTCATGCTATCTGCGAAGAAACTGTCTACTTGTCCAACTATGTATTTTTTAAATCTCTCAAAAACCATCATCAGCAAGCCAGCTAATATCAACTGATATCGAATTTCAATTCCATCGCCTTTGCATATTTGTTTAAGTTTTTTAAATTCATAGTTTTCAATCATTACTTACAACCTAATTTTTTACTTTCCACAATTGATATGTACCATTTTTCCTTGCCCCGGCAAAATAGATTAGCTTCATTTTAATGAGTTCCGCTACATCCCGCCGTGCGGTGCGAATATCAGTACTGCATACAATAGCGAGGTCTTCTGCTTTGGGAGCGTGACCTTGCCGCAGCATTGCTAAAAACCATAACTGGCGACCATTGAGCTTGCCTATCAAATACAACGGCATATCAACATTTATACTGACAATCTTGTCAGTATAAATCCCCCCTCGCGGGACTGGTACGGTTGATTTTTGATTCTCACTATCTCGGCTGGATAAGAGACCGAAGGCCTCTACTAGATCTGAACCACCTATCTGCTCTAAGACAAATTTTAGAATGCTGGGAGATGATCGGGCTAACACCAGCAAATGCGCGGATGACGGCACATGCCGCGCTGTGTACCAATGCTTAATTGACGCTAAGTTCTCATTTGTGACCTGGCCTATTTTTTTGATGGTTGAAGAACTTTCCCCAAAATCATTCCGTAAAGCATCGGCAATAATTTGAGCTAATTCTGTGTCGGGAATTACTCCTGATCTGCCGCGAAAAACTTGCTCCTTTTTTGAAAAAGACATTAAGGAACTCCTTGGTTAGATTTGCCAAAGAGCATCACGCAGGGACATGCGTGATTTTACCATCAACAGTCAAAAGAGAAGAAGCATGAGCGCAGATGAAACAAAAACCAAAATTCGGGCTGCAATGTATGTTCGTATGTCCACTGATCACCAAAAGTACTCCACCGAGAATCAGGCTGACGCAATAAAAGAGTACGCAGACCGTCATGGCATGGAGATCGTCAAAATATATGCCGATGATGGTAAAAGTGGGCTAACGCTTGAAGGGCGCGATGCTCTTAAACAAATGATTGATGACGTACTATCTGGCCGGCCCAATTATACGACGATTCTATCCCTTGATGTCACCCGATGGGGGCGGTTTCAGGATGTCGATGAAAGCGCGTATTATGAATACATCTGTAGGCGGGCTGGTGTATCAGTTCAGTATGTTTCCGAACAATTTCAAAACGATGGAAGCCCTATTTCCAATATCGTAAAAAGTGTTAAACGCTCGATGGCCGCTGAATATAGCCGGGAACTATCCAGCAAAGTATTTACCGGCCAATGCAAACTTATTGAAAAAGGGTTTCGTCAAGGTGGCATGGCGGGGTTTGGTCTGCGGCGCATGCTGGTGGATGAGCATGGCAACCCCAAAGGAGAATTAAAGCGCGGAGAGCACAAATCTCTTCAAACCGACAGGGTTATTTTGGTGCCGGGACCAGATGAGGAAATTGAAATTGTACGCTGGATGTATAAGGCTTTTACCGAAGATCGGATGCTGGAAGGAGCTATTGCCGCGTCATTGAATCAGCGTGGAGTATTAACTGATCTAGATCGCCCATGGACTCGCGGCACAGTACATGAAGTTTTGACGAACGAAAAATACATTGGCAACAACGTTTTCAACCGTGTTTCCTTCAAGCTTAAAATGCGCCGCGTTGTTAATAGCCCTGAAATGTGGGTGCGTTCGGAGGGCGTGTTTGAAGGTATTGTAGAGCCAGCACAATTTTATACTGCCCAAGGCATGATTCGGGAGCGTAGCCGTAAAATTAGCAACGACGACATGTTAGCAAAGCTATCGGCGCTGCGCGAACGTAAAGGATGGCTATCAGGCTTAGTCATCGATGAAGCCGATGATATGCCCTCCAGCAGCGCATATGCCCATCGTTTTGGCAGTTTAATACGCGCTTATGAGCTGATCGGCTATACGCCGGACAAAGATTATAGCTATATAGAGATCAACCGCCAGCTAAGGAAAATGTATCCCTCGGTCATCGAAGGCGTTGTTAAACGTATTCACGAGTTGGGCGGGCATGTCTCCCAAGACTCGAAATCTGAGTTCTTAATCATCAATAATGAAATAAAAGTTTCCTTGGTTATTGCGCGCTGTCAACAAACATCTGCTGGCAGCTATCGCTGGAACATAAACCTAGACACAGGCTTAAGGCCAGATATCAGTCTGATCATCCGCATGGATGGGAATAATTTAAAGCCTTTGGATTATTACTTGCTACCCGCGCTGGATGTCGAAAACCCAACTATTCGTTTGGCTGAAGATAACCATATCGCCCTGGATGCCTATCGCTTTGATGATCTGGAGCCGTTTTTCCAATTAACGGAGCGCGTCGCAATATTGGAGGCTGCATGAGTAAAGCCATTAGAAATTCTGAAATAAAAATTATTACAATTGATAAAATCAACATTATCAATCCCAGAGTCCGTAATCAGAAAGTGTTTGAAGATATTGCGGGCAACATTTCGCAAGTCGGCCTAAAGCGCCCCGTCACCGTAACCCCTGCCAATTCGAGTACCGATGGTAAAGAATATGATTTGGTATGCGGGCAAGGCCGTATTGAGGCTTACATGGCTTGCGGTCAAACAGAAATTCCTGCGATTGTCATTCAAGCTGATGAACACGAAGCCTTAGTGATGAGTCTTGTTGAGAATCTTGCGCGACGCCAGCACCGCGCGCTTGATCTGCTTCAGGGAATAGAGATTTTACAGCGTCAGGGATATGGCGTCAAAGATATCGCCAAGAAAACCGGCCTTACACCTGAATATGCGCAGGGTGTCCTAAACCTGATGGAGCGCGGCGAAGAACGGCTTCTTTCTGCTGTTGAGAACGGTCATATGCCGATCAGCGTTGCAATGAAGGTTGCCGAAGGATCTGAAAATGAACAACGCGCGTTGCAGGATGCCTATGAATCTGGCCAGTTACGAGGGAAAAAACTGCTTGCTGCAAAAAGATTACTAGAGATTCGCAAACGCCGCGGCAAAGGCTTCCGTTCTGGCGGACGCGGCGTGCGTGGCAAGCGCGACAGTGGTGGCATCATATCTGCACGGGATGTCTTAAAAATTTATCAGCGGGAAGTAGATCGCAAACGCATCCTGACGCGCAAAGCTGAGGTAACTAATAACCGGCTCATTTTCGTCATAGAAGCACTGCGCGGACTACTAAGAGAAGCAGGTTTCAAAAACCTATTAAAATCAGAGGGGTTGGAAACCATGCCCAAACAACTGTCCGAGTTGATTGGCAAAGGAGCGATTATTCATGACTAAAAAATTAAAAATTACAAAAGGTGAAATTAAAATTGGATTTGATTCCGAAACTGTCAATTTACATTTGGCACAAATTGTCCCAATAAAAATCATAACCCCTGCTGCCCGCACTGGATTGAAATATCAGCAAATATTGGCGTCGATTCGAGAGGTTGGCATAATCGAACCGCCTGTGGTCAGCAAATCCAAAGACGGCTACATTCTTTTAGATGGGCATTTGCGGCTAGAAGCACTTAAAGAAATTGGCGAAACAGAAGTTTCATGCCTAATTTCAACGGATGACGAAGCGTTCACATATAACAAACACGTAAATCGCCTATCGATTGTTCAGGAACATCGCATGATTTTACGCGCTGTCGAACGCGGCGTTCCAGAAACTAAAATTGCCAAAGCACTAAATGTGGATGTCGGCAGCATTGTCCGCAAACGCAATTTATTAGAAGGAATTTGCCCCGAAGCAGCCGATATGCTGAAAGATAAAATGGTTGCGTCCGGCACATTTCCAATTTTACGCCGCATGAATTCTATGCGACAGATAGAAGCTGCAACCTTGATGAACGATGCCAAAGTCTATTCTTTGTCATACGCTAGGGCATTATTGGCCGCGACACCAAAGAATCAACTCATCGATCCTGACAAGCCCAAAAACATTAAGGGATTAGATGAAGAACAAATGGCGCGGATGGAAAGCGAGATGAGCAGCTTACAGCGTGAATACAAGCTGATCGAAGATAATTATGGCCAAGATGTTTTAAAGTTAACGCTGGCAAAGGGCTATCTGGCGAACCTATTAAACAATGCCAAAGTGATTCGTTATCTTGCCAACAATCATGCAGAAATTCTAACCCAGTTTCAAAAGATTGCGGACATGACTTCGCTTACCACAAAGCACTAAGCGCTATTATGGGATTTAGGGATTTGGTTAAATTTAAGCGCGCTGGGATCGCCAGCGCGCTTTTAGTTTACTTCTTTACTTTCGAAGATGCCCGCCGCGCATCCAGCTCGGCCAACTGCTTATCGCGCTCGGCTTCGGCCTTGGCGACGCGGTCACGGCATGAACTGCCCTCATCGTCCTTGCACGAATTGCGCACGGCTTGAACGGCTTTGTTCAATCGCTCTTCTAAATCTTTGCGGCGATTGGCATAATACTCATCCCGCTCGCTCGTGCTGGCAAACCGTTCTGGTTCCAACACAATCGTCAGCTGGGATGGATATTTCTGCCCGGCACCGCGCGCAGCATCCACCGCCACGCCGATAATACCGCCGAATAGCAAATTGCCAAACACCCAGCCATCCATCGATGTATCTAATTTTTCAGTGGTGGTGCGATACCCATCGGCTTTACACGCCACGGTGATTGGCGCCGCCTCGGATGGCAGCGCAATGCTAGTTGGCGTATTAATCACGCGCTTGAAATCCTGCCCATGCAGTTCGCAGCGCGCTTCTTCTGGTTCAGTTTGAATATAGGTTGCGCTGTTATTGTCGCTGACAATACTAGCGCACCCGGTTGTAACCATTGATAAACATAACAGCACTAATAACTTCCCGATCTTTTTCGGCATAATCGTTCTCCATTCGATTTTGGTTGCGAAAAAAAATCACCAGAGATGTCCTTCTCTGGTGACCGGGAATTTACAAGCCGCATAGATACGACCGCGACGGCCTTTAAGCCGAAGCTCTGGACATGCGCCGCCGCTTCCCGGCCATAATGGCGAGAAGCGACGCAATAACGGACGTCATCCGATCTATGTGAGGTTGTAAAGCCCCAGCCCGCCCCAAACGGACAAGCTGATTGCTATTATCCAGTAATAATGGGTTTTTGCAAATGAATTAAGGGCACAGGCCAAAAGCCGATAGTAGGTGTATCATAAGGCTATACGGCTTTAATTTCTTGCCATTTAGCCTGTTTTCCTTATTCTTAGGGCGGAAAATTTACAGAGTTTTTTTATGTTACAAATTAAATCCAAACAACGTGTTATTGACCATGGCGAGGTGTTCACCTCGGAGCGTGAGGTCAATGCCATGCTTGATTTGGTTAAACAAGAAACAGACCGTATTGAATCCCGCTTTCTTGAGCCTGCCTGCGGAACGGGCAATTTTTTAATTGAAGTTCTGCGCCGTAAACTAGATGTCGTTGAAAACCGCTATAAAAAAAGCAAGCTGGAATATGAACGCTATGCCGTGCTGGCCGTATCGTCTCTCTATGGGGTGGATATATTAGAGGATAATGTCATCCACTGCCGCAAGCGGTTATTTGACTATTTTAATGAACGCTACACAAAATTATATGGCACTGAGTGCAGCGATGAATGTCGCGCTTCAGTCAGATTCATTCTCAGTAAAAATATTCTGTGGGGTGATGCTCTGACCATGAAAACAGTGTGCGGAAAAAAAGACCCTATCGTTTTTGCCGAATGGTCTGCCGTAAATGGCAGCATGATCAAACGCCGCGATTATTCACTGGCCCGTTTGCTTGCCGATGATTTTGGGTTGCAGGGTAGTTTATTCTCTGATTTGGGTGAGCAGGCTTTTATCCCTGAGCCGATTAAAGAATTTCCACTCATGCATTTTTTAAGGCTGACGGATGATGAATAAGGTCAATTACAACCCCGATGTTTTAACCTGCCTTGCCAATCTCAGCAACGATGAGGTTTTCACCCCGCCTGTTGTGGTGAATCAGATGTTGGATTTATTACCAGAAAGCATCTGGGCGGATAAAAATGCCACGTTCCTAGACCCCGTTTGCAAATCAGGCGTTTTCCTGCGTGAGATTGCCAAATGCTTGCTCAAGGGGTTAGAGCCACAAATTCCAGATTTGCAAAAACGGATTAATCATATTTTCACCAAGCAACTTTACGGCATAGCGATTACGGAGCTGACGGCCCTTTTATCCCGCCGCTCTGTTTATTGCTCAAAACTGGCAAACAGCAAATATTCAGTAGCGGAAGATCTTGCAACCCCAGACGGTAATATTCAATTTAAACGCACCGAGCATAGCTGGAAAAATGGCAAGTGTGAGTTTTGCGGTGCCAGCAAAGAAGTGTATAGCAGGGATAGCGCCCTTGAAACCCACGCCTATCAATTCATTCATACTAACAACCCCGTGGAGTTATTTAACATGAGATTTGATGTGATTGTTGGCAATCCGCCATATCAGCTAAACGATGCAGGATTTGGAACCAGCGCAAGTGCAATTTACGATAAGTTCGTGACACAAGCGATAAAATTAAATCCGAGATATTTGACTATGATTATTCCTTCAAGATGGTTTTCTGGGGGAAAAGGATTAGATGACTTTAGAAATCAAATGCTTAATGATAATCGAATAAGGCAAATACATGATTTCCCTGAGGCTTCAGATTGTTTCCCAGGCGTGCAGATAAAAGGTGGTGTCTGTTATTTTTTATGGGATAGAGATAACCAAGATAGTTGTAAGGTACGGAATTATAAGCAAGGCCTCTCTTATTCTGAAATGGATAGACCATTATTAGAGGATGGATGTGAAACATTTATCCGATATAATCAGGCAATCTCCATTCTTAACAAAGTTAAAAAATTAGGCGAACCTTCTTTAAGAGAGCAAATTAGCTCTTCAAAACCGTTTGGCTTAAGAACGTTTTTCAAAGGAAAAAATAAGGCATTCAAAGACAGTGTGAAATTATATCAGAGCGGCGGGATAGGATACGTTTCTCAAGATGAAATAATCTCAAACCAAGACATGATCGATAAGTATAAAGTTTTAGTTCCAGCCCTGGGCAGTGGAAGCGATTCATTTCCCCATCCGATACTAGGAAAATCTTTTGTTGCTGAACCTAATTCGGCGTGTACGGAAACATATATAGTAGCAGGGTCTTATAAAAATAGAACTAAGGCTGAGAACTTGGTTAGCTACCTAGATACAAAATTTCTGAGATTTTTAGTTTTACTCTGTAAGCCTGCGCAGCATGCAACCGCAAAGGTCTATTCTTTTGTTCCCGTTCAAAATTTTGATGAGCCTTGGACAGATGAAAAGCTTTATAAGAAATATAAAATTGATGAATCTGAAATTGCCTTTATTGATTCCATGATTAGACCTATGGAATAAAATATGACTGATCAATTCTTTCCAGCCAAATCGGAATCACGGCCAACCATTTATGCCTATCGGGACACAAACCCGCAATATAAGGGCTTGCTGAAGATTGGCTATACCAGCGTGGACGTTGAAAAACGTGTGGCGCAGCAATACCCCACCCTGCGCCCTGGCGACTTACCTTATGAGATTATGCTTTCTGAACCTGCCATGCGCAAAGATGGCAGTGCATTCCTTGACCACGATATTCACCACGCACTAAAAAAAAGAGGATTTTCCAAGGTAAAAGGTGAATGGTTTAAGTGCAGCGTTAAAGACGTAAAAGCCGCTATCATTGCCGTGCGCGACGGCACAGAAAATGAAGAAAACCGCACGTTGGACTTTGGCATGCGGCCAGAACAAGAGGCCGCTGTTGAAAAGGCCATGGCTTATTTCAAAAGTTTTCGAAAAGAAAATCCAACCAAGACACCTCATTTTTTGTGGAATGCCAAAATGCGCTTTGGCAAAACCTTTGCAACCTATCAGCTAGCCAAGCGCATGGGCTGGAAACGCATTTTGGTGTTAACTTTCAAGCCTGCTGTACAAAGCGCGTGGGAAGAAGACTTAAAATCGCATGTGGATTTTGCGGGCTGGCAGTTTATTTCCCGCAACGGTTTGCAATTTGAGGATGCCAACCCTAAAAAACCGATTGTATGCTTTGGATCATTTCAAGATTATTTAGGCAAAAATTCTGCGGGTGGGATCAAAGCCCGTAACGAATGGGTGCATACCACGAATTGGGATTGCGTGGTATTTGATGAATATCATTACGGCGCATGGCGCGAGAGTGCCAAAGAATTGTTTGAGGCCGAAGACAGGAAAGAAATCGAATTCGCGGAAGGTAAGGGAATAGATTTTTTTGATGAAAATAATATGCCTATCACCACTGGCTCTTATCTCTATCTCTCCGGCACCCCGTTCCGTGCGATTGCTTCTGGTGAGTTCATTGAAGAGCAGATTTACAACTGGACGTATTCCGATGAACAGCGCGCGAAAGAGGCTTGGCAGGGTAAAGATAACCCCTATGCTTCGTTGCCACAGATGGTAATGCTGACCTATCAATTGCCTGATAGTATTCGTGAAATTGCGATGGGTGGCGAATATAATCAATTTGATTTGAATGTTTTTTTTGCAGCTTCTGGCGACGGCGTGCTTGCAAAGTTTAAGTATGAAAACGAAGTTCAAAAATGGTTGGATTTAATTCGTGGTTCATATTTAGAGACTACCATCGATAATTTGAAGCTGGGCGCGGAAAAGCCCCCTATGCCGTTTTCAGACGCGCGTTTGTTGAGTTTGCTTTCGCACACATTCTGGTTCCTACCTTCGGTTTCCGCCTGTCACGCCATGAAGAACCTTTTAGAGCAGAAGCACAACAGGTTTTATCACGATTATAAAGTTATCGTCGCGGCTGGATCTGATGCGGGTATCGGTGTTGAGGCCTTACCACCGATTGAAGCCGCCATGGACAACCCTCTAGAGACAAAAACGATCACGCTTTCTTGCGGCAAGCTCACTACGGGTGTTTCGGTTAAGCCGTGGGCTGGCATTCTCATGCTACGCAATTGCTCTAGCCCTGAAACATATTTCCAAGCGGCCTTTAGGGTTCAGACACCATGGGTAATCAAAAACCCCGATAGCAAATCTCCGAACAAGCAGGAGATTATTAAACAGAAATGCTATGTGTTCGACTTTGCGCCGAACCGTGCACTACATCAGATTGCGGAATATAGCTCTCGCCTGAATGTCAATGAATCAAACCCCGAGAAAAAAGTAGAAGAGTTCATCAGCTTTTTGCCAGTGCTGGCGTATGACGGTAGCTCCATGCGCCAAATCAATGCCGCCGAGGTACTGGATATGGCGATGAGTGGCACAACCGCCACCCTGCTTGCACGCCGCTGGGAAAGCGCACTTCTGGTTAATGTGGACAACAATACCCTCCATCGCCTAATGAATAATAAAGATGCTATGGATGCGTTGATGCGGATTGAGGGTTTCAGGACTCTCAATCAAGATATTGAAACCATCATCAATAAATCTGAGGCTGTTCAGAAGACGAAAAAAGAAGCCAATGAGCGCAACCTCACGGCGAAAGAGAAAAAAGAACTTACAGAGCAGGAAAAAGAATATAAGAGCCTGCGAAAACAAATTCAGGAAAAGCTAATCAAATTCGCAACGCGCATACCAGTCTTTATGTATCTTACAGATTATCGCGAAAAAAGCTTGAAAGATGTGATCACGCAGCTTGAACCGGGCCTGTTCAAAAAAGTGACGGGTTTAACGGTCAAAGATTTTGAAATGCTGGTCAGCCTTGGCGTTTTCAACAGCGCACTGATGAATGATGCGGTATATAAATTTAAAAGATATGAAGATTCTAGCCTCGAATACACTGGCATAAACCGCCACGCCAATGAAGAAATAGGACTTTATGATACGGTGATTAGTGCAGAGGAATATCGTAATAGCGGATCGCTTTAGTCATTTGAATCTTGTTTGGTCTCTTGCTGCGATGTTCCGTCATAGACTCCCTCAAGAAATTGCTTATGTTTTTCTTGAAGATATTTTATAGCTTCACTTTCACTAACATTATGCTGAAGATGCTCTTGGAAGAATTGGAGACGCGCCTTGTTTTCTTCAATAATCTCTCCCCAGGTCTTGATACCTACAGTAATATTATCTTTTTTAAAGATTAAACGTCTTAATCGGTCTGGCCCGCCATCGATTATATTTTTTGAATAATCATTATAATTATTAGAGACTAACCAAAAATGCCAGCGCAGTCCGCCAACTGTTTTGAATCTCTCATCACTAGAAACAGCTAAAGCATACTTATTAATTTGTGTTATTTCATTGGGACCAATTACTACTTTGGGAGCCTTTAATTCTACAATCAAATGTTCTATATCTTCCGCTTTATGCCTTCTAGTCATCCTTGAAAGCATTAAGTCTACAATACCACTTTTCTGTCCCTCTACTATTACAGGATCATCAATCACAATATTGGGATCGAGATGTTCTTTATGCTTTTGCAGCACACGCTTTAAATCTTTGTCACTCACCCATAAATTGTATTCCTCACCAAAAATCCAAGCATTTTCTGCAATGATTTTATGTAACTGGCTGCGTTCTTTTAATTTTTCTTTGCTTTCCGTGTCGAAAACTAAAGATTCTAAGCCCATAATAAATTTTAAACGGTCAGCAACGGTTTTTGCAGCTGTTATAATGGCGGACAAACTTGTTTCCTGCAGCAAATTAGCTAATTCCTGTTGTTTTCGTTTTGGTAATTGGAGAACTTCTTTTAGGATTAATTGCAAATTGCTAGGGCTATGCTCAATAGCTTCTTTTAACATCCTTAAGTGGAGAGCTTTAGTTTTATGGGGCGCATCTGCTATTTCCGGCGCAAAATCTTGAACGCTAACGGCGACAATATCAAAAACCTGTCTCTCTGCTATTTCAATTGGGTTTGTGGCCTCGCCACTGTAAGGATAAATATTCTCAGACTTCCATATCTCAACGATGGATTTTGCTTTATCTGCCATGCGCTGACGAAAGTATTCTCTAATTTTTTGTTTTGCAGATTCAACTATTTTATTTAGCTTCTCGTCCATAGAAGCAAGGCCAAGTAGCCCCTCAGAGTAGAGCTTCTCAATATATTCACTTTTTAAATAAGCTGAAAAGGGAAAGTCTCCAACATGAAAACGGGTCTGTAACTGGCTTAATGGAAAACCTTCATTATTACAGAAATACAAAACGCGTTTCGTTTTCCGTGTCCATTCTATAATATCTAGCTTCGCTTCTATCTTTTGGGAATTTTCACCTTCAAATGGTCCGAGATCAAAAGATTGGCGCGCAGAAATAGCTCGTTGTGGGTCTAGCTTTTGCCCTGATATTATAACTTTAACATCACTGTAATTTATTAGGTATAGAGCAAAAATTTCACAAATTTCTTGAATGCCGGATTCAGAAAAGAAATCTTTAAAATCTCTTCTTATATTTACAATTTCTACAATTGTTCCTAATTGCTTGGCACTATCACTCTTTTCATCAGATATGTAGACGTTGTTTAGTTCACTTTCGTTTAGTTCTATCTCGAAATATTTTATTTTTTTATGTTCATCCTGATAGCATACTTTCCATATTGCCTTTTGACCCAGTGCGATAGCTTTATATCTACCTTTACCTTCCTGACCGTGCACTATTCTATTTCTCGATTTTGTTGAACGTCTAAATCTTTTCCAAGAGCCACCGAGCTTTCCAAAAAGTGTCTTTGCTTCTTCGCGACTAAAACCCTCGCCATTGTCATAGATAACTATTTTTGACAAACCGCCAGCTAAATCTTTATATTCAAATTCAACATTCACCTCTGTTGAATCTCCATCAAGACTATTCCAAATAAGTTCTGACAGCGCTGCAATTGGTTCCGCTCTCGTTTGACGAGATAGAAAGTCCACTTCAGCTGATATTTGTATTTTATCTGCCATTTAGTTTCTTTATTTTTAAAAAAACTATTTATAGCAGATCACTGCCTGTTCTCTCAAGAGGGTATAATTCTGCACTGCCAACGGCCACACAGCATCTTCTGGTGCCGCTTCAATCTCATCCGCTAGTTTGCGCTGAAACTCGCGGCTATATTCCTTAATCGGTGGACAAACACAAGTCGTGTTAGAACTTCCCCCGGCGCAGGCGGTCAACAAGCTCATCGCGAGTACGGGGAGCATCCAGCGTTGCACGAAGTTGGGCATCTTTGACCTCGATAATTTTTTTGAGTTGATCCAACTGCTCGGCGTTGCGGCCAGCTTGGCGAGCACTAAATAAAATAGCAATCACGGAAATCGTAGCGCCGGTAAATCCAATCACGCTAATGATATTGCCGGCGATCCACGATCTAATGATCATCCACATTAGCGCAGCCCTTTTCTATGATCATCAATCCGCGCCCAAAGCATGGTGCCTATGCCAATTAAGGTGCAGCTGAGCAGCAACCATTTGCCGATCTCTAGATATGGCGCGACGCTCAAAAGTGCATCGCGGGCATAATCGATATTTTCTTGCACCGCACCGATGACGATTGTACCGAGCGTAGCCCCCGTCGCCACACGTCCGGCTTTGACCGTGCGTGATTGTGACAAAGGCTTTTCAGCTGGCTCAACCCCTGCCAAAACCAACCCCTTTATTATCTGCGCATCGGTATATGGCTGTTGTCTATTTTCGTGTATGACTATGGCCTCCACCAATGGGCGCAGATGATTGTATGCATGCATATCCAGCGGCTGATCGGGGTGAAAACGCGTGCGGCTTGCTACCGATTGGATATAAGATTCGGTGTTGTTTTCCTTTGGTGGTGCCCAGCGGCTGATAATTTGGCGGATGGTGCGTAGTTTGTACTTATCCTGATAACTGATTAAAAGCCGCGCAATGGCACGAATCCCATAGACGGGGTTTTTAAAAGTAAAAAACTCTATGTCTGATTGATTCTCGGCCAGCCCTTGCCATGGGTCTGCTGAACGGCGGATATTGCCCGGGTTATTATTGCGTATGCCGCGTGGCTGCCTGACGTATGATTTCATATAAGGACTCCTTTTAAGTTAACGATTCAAAACCCACCGCACAAAAATATCGAGCACGGCGCCGATAATGGCGCCTAGGGTAATAATTACCGCCAAGCCGCCCTTCCAGCGTTGGCCAAGGCGATCCAAATGCGCCAGACGGGCATCCATATTTTCAACTTTGCTCCTGACTTCACTGATGGTCTGGGTTTGCGCTGCCACTTGGCCTTCCATCCGGCCAATGCTGCGAAACAAGTCATTTTCGTTTTGTGCGTCCATTAAATCAGCTCCTCAATGCTGTAGGTTTTTTCATAGAGATTGAAGGCGGTGTTTTTGACCGCGCCGATTTCTGCGGCGAGGCCGTAAACGGTTTGACGGTGCAAATGATTCAGATCGTCGGGATCGACGGTAACCAGCATGTCGCGTGATGCGCCGCGCTGGCGATCAATTTCAAAGGCTTTCTCGAACGCTTCTGATTCTGGCAAATTCGGCAAAGTAAAATGCAAACGCCGTCTGATGCCGCGCCGGTCAATATACACCTGGCCGCCCAGCGAAACTTGCCGCTGACTGTCGTCAACAAACACCATTTCCCAATCATAATTAAGATTGCGGCAGGGCTGCCAAGCCTGGCTTAGGTAAAGCCGACCGGCGCGGAACACCCCATCGGGATTCGTGGGATCGCTGATATCGATTCGCCAATAGCGGTAAGTTAAACTGCTTTGCAGCCAGCGAATCGAAGGGCGCGATTCGTAATTGATCAATCCCCCGCTTGACCACATGGTGGTTGTTACATCATAAGCTGGGCTTGCGGTCACATCGCCTAAGACATTTGCCGCACGTATGCGCCAGGTAGCGCCGCCGCTGGCGTTATGAGCCAGCAGAGCGATTAAATTGATGGGTTGGGCGGAGTTTAAATCTATCAGCAGCCAGATATTCGTAAGATTGGTGGTTCCCCACCGCAACCCTGGTTGCATTTTCTGCAAATTGGTGACTGGCATCGAAGCCGCCACGTTGCCAGCGGTCAACACCGCCGCATCGGATAGCTCCGGCGTCGCAATGATAATATTTCCCAAGATTTAGCCCCATAGATCGGCGATTATGCGATTGGCAGACGCGCTTTCCTGCAAACCGACGATGACAAAATGCCGTCCGCCCGCAAGACCGAAGCGCGGATATGCAATTTCAATGGAATCGCCTGGCTCCAACACAAAGGGCTGGGTGCCAAGTGTGACGCGGTATATATCCCTATCCGCCGAGAAGAACCCGAATAGCCGGTTGGCGATGGTTTGCGCGTCGGTTTCGCTATCCAGCAAGGTGTTTAGGACGGGCGGGTCTTCGGCCAGCAAATGGCGCGTTTTGACGCCGCTATCCTCGACCGAAACGGTGCGGTATTCCTCCGCTAAGAATTGGCGGCGGGTTTGGGAAACCGCGCCCGCCACCCGATCTTGGCTTTGTACCGTCCAGTTTTTCTTGTAACCGATGCGCCGCCGCCAAGTCGGGATCGGCGTTTCGACGCGTTCAATATCGATGATCTGCTGCTCGGTGAAACGCGCCCGCGCGGATAGTGGCACGTTCAATACGCACACTTGAAACTGTCCTGTGCGAGTGATGGTGTACCAGCCACCAATCGAATTAATCAGATCATCCAGCGCATCCAGCATGTTTGTCGGCTGATCAAGATAAATCCCGCAAACGAAATCTGCCCGCAAATCCAGAAATGTAAAACTGGACGCCAAAAGATCGTCTGACATAAATCCAGCTTTTTCAAGCAAGATTCGCTCGACAATACGATGAGCAGAAGCGATATAGCCGCCCGCATTCGCACCACGTACATCGCAAGTGATTAATCCCGTTGGAGCGTTATTCAGCGTAAAGCGGCCATTGGCCAGATCGACGCTGTATTGCCCGCCACCCAGTACAACTCCGTTATCATAAACGGCATCTATCGCTTGGATGGCACCGTCATGCAGCTGATAAACCAAGGCCGCAGGATTGACGAAGATCGGCGTTATATTTAGGCATTTTCCATAGCAAAGCGGCTTGGGCTTGCCTTTTAACTCCGCAGTGCCTTCATTCCCACCTGTGCCAGCGTAAAGATTTTGCTGAATTGGTTTGTCCAACAGGAATTGAAAATCCCGCAAATTGACCGATACTGTTCCTGTCGTCCATTGCAGCCCAGCCGCGGTGCCAGAAAATATTATACCGAAATCGTCATAGGCGAATTCTTTGGCGCCGCATTTGACGCGCACGGCTCTCCCATTCCAGCTTTGCGTCAAAGCCGCATCTATTTCGCCATCGGCATTTTTTAATTCTAATCGGCCAAATCCAGGCAGGCTGCGCCCGCCGATCTTGCTGGGCGTATAAATCTGCCGCTGGAAACTTAGCGTATCGCTGGCGCGCGCTTCAAATGTGGTATTGGCCAGGCTATCAGTCGGTTTGGTTTCATATCCTTTGTCGGAAAAATTCCACCGCGCCAATGATGCCGCAACCGCATCGTAAGGTTCGGCCTCGATTAGATAAAGCCGATCACCAGCCGGATCGTTCAAAAGCCTGCGGTAAGCGGATGGTACAGAGTAATCATAACGGCGGGCGGAATCTTGCCCGTTGATAGGTAAAACACCCAATGCTTGACCGGATAACAGCATTATTTTTCTTCAATCACAATTGGGGCTTGCTTGCGCTCCCAGCCTGATTTCTGCGTTAAGGCTTTGCTGCCTTGTTTGATATATTTTCCTGGCTCAAATTCAAAATCGGCTGGTAAAGTGGGCGTAGGCACTTCTTCTAGGTCAGCTACCTGTACTTGCGTGCCGACATGCAATAATTCCCCGCTCATGGGATCAATCAGAAATTTCATCTTAAAATTCCTCGATAATGGATATGCCGTAACTATATTGACCCGCGTTATAAGTGCCGGCAAAAGCCCGTGCGTTAAGCTGCACCGTATCGCCTGCCATCAAATAGAGCCTTTCCAAGTCTGCGTCTTGGAAGAGCTGGCCGCCCGATGTTTGATTTAAGCTGTTAAGATTGGTTGCCGCATAGCCGCCGCCAGAAAAACAGCGGCGGATTATGTCTTCAAAAATCTGGCCTTGCGGCAAAGAACTATTTTGATTGTAAACATAACGTTGCGATGAGCTTGCCCCCAAAAAATAAAACGCTGCAATCGATGCAAAAGAGCTTGAACCTGGCAACGCACCTCGCACCAGTATCATTGGCCGCGTGCTGACGCGAATGGCCAATTCTGCCGCTTGCGAGCTGCCGGATACTGTCTCACAGAACGCAGCAAAGTTATTCCACAGTAACCGCGCACGGCGATTAGTGGGAACGGTGTAAATCGTAACGGGGGTGTTATTAGCCAAAGTGCCTGCACCTTGGATGAATTTGATGTCAATTGGCATAGAATCCTCAATTCAAAAAAGCAGCGAAAGTAAATGGCACCCCAAACAGTAATGTTTGGCTGTTGCCTGCAACGCTACCGCGATAATCCGCTATTGCTGCCCAAGAACCTGATTTTTTAGCCAACCAAATCGTGTCGTATTGATTCAGCAGCGATAGAGTAAGTGCCCCATCAATCAATTCCGAACCATTCGCATCGATAGTTACCGCATTGGGCGTGGCATCAATTTTCTTGATCCCGATTACCCAACCATCCACCAAGCCGGAAACGGCAGGCAAGGTTACAGTATCATTCCCCGCGCTTGCATCCCGCTCTAGAAGCCAGCCATTATCCGCCGACAGGACCGCGTAAGCGGCGCTGATGGTTTTAACAGGAGCATTTAAGATCGCGGTTTGATTGGCGGCGCGAATGCCAGGCAAAAGATTGGTGTTGCTCGGTAAATCGCTGGAACCTATTCCTTGATTCAATGCGCCTGCAGAGCCAAGACCCAGCGTCCCTCGCGCTGCGACAGCGTCTACATCATCCAATAAAGTTTTAATGTAAGCAGTAACAGGAAAACCCAAAGCAATAATAGGATTGCCAGCAACACCATCTCCGTTCGTAACATTAATATCCGTTCCCGCTTGAATTGAGCGCGCAGCATAAGTGTTTAATGCCGTGCGGCTGATGAACCCATTGCTGGCCAAGTGATCGACGAAGGAGCGCAAAGCGGCGGCGGGCAGTGTCGCAAAAACATTGCGCGTTCCGGCTTGCCAATTTACTTTGTTGTTAGAATTAGTCGACAATAGTACCGAGTCACGGCTTAGCGTGTCGGGCAATCCCGCCGCAGCCGTACCGCGCCCAATTTCAAAATCGATATCGTCGCTAATGCAGTAATATACGGTTTTGTCGGTAAATGGCTGCAACGCTTGAACGAAGCCAATAAACCCGGGTGGCGCGCCGCCCAGGGAGAGCGTGCCAATTCCTGTCGTGGAACTGGTTTCCAAAACACGATCTAATAATACGCTCATTACGCTGCCCTGTTGTTGACACCATTGCCGGAATTGTTCAATGCGCCGATGCGGCGAATTTCGATGATATCGATTTTAATTTGCGTGACTTCGCCGCGCATATTGCGCACCTCGTTGATCAGATTGGCCATATCTCGTGCAAGGCCGGTGCCATTGCGATCCAACAATTCGATCATGCGCCCGCCATTATCGTTTGCCACGCGCGCTATTCCTGCCAGTTCGGCAAAGGCGCTGGTGATGGGCTGGCCGACTTGTTGGGTAATGGTGGTGGTAAAACTTCCGCCAGGCCGCGTTAAATCCACGAAATTTTGTTCGCGCCCGACCGTGCTATCGATTTGCCGCGCCAAACCATCCAACGTGGTGCGGACGGTATTGAATATGGCCGTGTATTGCTCGTTTGATGCATAAAAACCTTGGGCTTCGCGCAAGTAAGTCTGGCTGGCCGCAGCCAACTGCTCCATCGCCTGCACATCGCCGGATCGTGCCGCTGAAGCCAACGAGAAGAATTGCTGGCCAGCCGATTGCAAGCGCTGATCGGGGGTGAGGGGCGAATATTCCGAAGTGTTTAGCCCTGCCACGGTTTCCCGGAGATTATCGGCAATGCCGCGCAAACGGCTAGCTATGGTTTCGGCATCGCGGCTAATTTCTTCTTGGCTTTGGCCATATTGCTTTTCTACTTGTTCACGGCGGAGCTTGTTCAGCTCCTCAACCTTGAGTATGTCGGCGCCTAACTCTTTTGCTATGTTCAGCCGTTGATCGGCGAGTTTTTGCTCTGCGTCTAGTGCGGCTTGCAGGGGATTGGTCAGTTCAAGAATTTGTTGCTGGATAGATTGATCAAATTCTTTGCGTTGCGCGATTTTGGCGATTGCTTTCACCAGTTCGTCTGCTGTCTTCGATCCCGCAGCTGCGATTATGCCGGAAAATTCGCTGGCAGCCCCCACCAAGGTTTGCGTGATCTGCGAAACAGCAGCGTTGATCAGCTTGTCATCTGTGTCGGCAATGATTTGTTTCTCGCCATATTGCCCGCCGCTATTCAACCGCAGCACATTGGGATCGCGCGAGCCGACATTAACCAAATAGGAATCGATATTAAATTTGCCGCCGACCGCCGATTGGATCGCTGTCAAATAGGTTTGAATCTGGCCAACCACCTGATTAAAGCGGTCAAGATTCTGCGTTCCTTTGGGTGTCGAAACACCTGGCTGGCTTAAAGCCAAATTTTGATAGACCGACCCCGTTTCAGGAAGGATAAAGCCACCCGCTACTTGATTGGATGGTTTTTTGCCGCCGAACAACCCGCCCAGCAGACCGCCCGCGACAGCACCAATGCCAGGCAATAGAAACCCGCCCAAAGCCGTCGCAATGCTCGTTCCTGCCAAGGCGGATGAACCAGCTAATACGCTGCCCAAACCCGCGCCAAGACCGCCGCCAATGGAGCCGCCTAACTGATTCTTGCCCAAAAACCCGCCGACCAATGATCCAATCCCAGCCGCGCCCAATATGCCGGATAAGGATGTAGAGGTAAGACCCGCCTGACCAGGCAATAATGGGCCGACAAAATTGCTGCCAAAGCCAGTGCCAAAGGTATTTGCCCCAAAAGTATTGATATAAGAAGCGATATTGCCGCCGCCAAAAAGGCTGGAGATATTGCTAGCATCGCTCAACCCCACGCCGGAACCGCTTGCAGCATTCGCCGTTCCAGGCACTAAAGAGCCAACAACCGATCCCAAAATCGGACGAAATACCAGCGTTTGAGCAATCTGTCCGGCAAGGTCGGCGAATATTTTATAAACCTGCCGTCCAAAATCGCGAAAACCGTCCACGCCGTTCGTTAGGATGCGCGAGAAACTATCGCCGAACAGTTTATCAATGTCCTGAGCCGCCTTTGAAAACGGTTCGGCCAAAGCCTGTTCAATAGTTGGCGACCTAGCCGCGATTTCTTTGGCCGCTTTTTCGACTACCTCTACCGCTTTCTTGCGGTTTTCTTCAAGCGTATCTCCAGCTTTCTCCACCGCCCGCTGAAATTGTTCGACCGTAAGGTAAGGCTTTAATTTATTCAGCCGTTCCAGTTCGGCGTTGTATTGTTCAAGCGGCGTAAGGCTGGCCTCGATAACTTTTTGTGCCTCTTGCTGGATTTTCTTGCGATCTTGCTCCAGCTTTTTTCCAGTCTCGGCGGCTTTTTTCAATTCTGCTTGCCGTTTTAATTCGTCGGCATGACGTTGAGCCTGCGCTTGCGCTGCTTGTTCCGCATCTGCTTCTATCTGCTGTTGCGCAGTGCGTTTTTTATTAAGCTCCTGTAATTCAGCATCTATCTCGGCCAAACGGCGGCGAGCATTGTCTCCCACGCCATAGATTAAATCATTGCGACTTAATAGTTTTTCTATTGCTATCCGTTGTTCAACCAGCTTGACTAGCTTTTCGTCATCCGTAGTCTCCAAAATATCGGCAAGGCCACGGTTGAAATCCGTCATCCATTGCAGCGTGGATTGCCACACTCCCGTGTCGGCAATGACTTGCAGTAAATCTTTCCAAGATTTTGATAATTGATCCGATGCACCAACCAATCCCTTGGCTTCGGCTTCACCAGTACCTCCAACACGATCTTCCAAGGTTTTAAGGATCAATTCAACAGCTTGTGCCTGTTGACCCGTTTCAACCATGGTTTTGATAGATTCTTTTTGGGCATCGGTAAAATATTTTGCCGCATCCCCAAGCGAACGTAGATTATCAGCTGGGTCTTCTAATGCTTTGGCAAGGCCAACCACTTGGCTTTGAATATCGTCGCCAAAAGTTGCGGCCAAATCTTGCCCGATGCGTAAAACCCGCTCAAAATTCTGCCCAGCCACATTGCCAAAACTGGCCAAGGCCGCGCTTGCGCCCAAAGCTTGCTCCTCGGTAGCCAGTGTCGTGTTGGCAATTTGTTGCGCCAGATCTTTAATTTGTACACTGGTAAGACCAGTCGTGTTGCCCGTCGCCTTTAAAACAGCCTCAACTTTAAAAAAGGCTTTTTCAAATTCGGCAATCTCTCGAATCCCAGCCACCAAGGCAGCCGTTACTCCGGCAAGTGCTGCCCCAGCGACAAGACCATAGGGACCGATGGCAGATAACGCCGAACCCAAGGGACCAAGCCGTGCAGCCATCCCCTCAATCTGCCCGCGCACTTCTGATCCTGCTGCGGTCAATGCCTTGAACGCGCTTTTGGCTGGCTGCGCAGCGTTTTGAATCCTAAGCAGCGCCTTGCTGCCTTGATCTCCAAGCCTAGAAAATTCAACCAGCCCTTTCTCGGCGTCCACTTTTACGCGGATATCAAGAACGCGGCTGGTCATGCTTTTTCCTTATCCCATGCTTCGACGATCAGTTCCGGCAATCGCGGCAACCAGGCGCGCAAAGCGGAATCGATGTCGATTCGTTTTGCAACTTGAGTTTGTTTCAATAATAAAAAGGCGGGTTCATCTGGCCGCCCACGACGGCGGAATACCAAAAATGCTTTGGCTGGGTCTTTGGTTGGAAGAAACGCCAGCACACCTTTGGCATAATCCGATGGACGAATACGCCGATTGCCAATTTTGCCGATTGGCGCAAGCGGAATAGCCAGCCAACGTCTACCATTGGTTTTAATAACAGCGCCTTGATCGAATACTGTAATCAGATCAACCCGACCGCCCGGCCTTTTGCCGCGCGCCTTGGAATAAATCATTCCATCAGCAATGCCGTTCTTGCGCTTAACATTGCTGCGAATAGCATTCGCCAGGTTCTTGCCAAGGCCGGATTGACGCACTTGCCGCCGCAGCGCTGCTTTAAGGCCATTTGTAGTTTGGCGAACGCCTGTTGCAATTGCTTTTTGTGCAACGCGGCGTTCAGCCTCTATAGCCTTTTGCAAATCTCGGTCGATGTAAACTCTAAGGCTCATGATTTGCTCAAAGCGTTATAAGCGCCGTTCATTATCAGCAAAGCGTCCAACATAATTGCGGGCTGATCCATAACCCCGCCGCTTTCGGGCAAATGTCCGGCACCAAGGCTGGATTGATACATTTGCCATAGGCGCAGCATGTCGTAATCTTCCTCGCTTAAAAGAAAGCGGGGGTTAATAGGATAAAGATCACCCAACACTTCCCATGCAGAGCCGTCTGGTGCCTGCATCCCGCCTGCAAAATCTTGCGGTCGCAGCGAGACAGCGACCGCAAGTTTTAGTTTTTTGCTTGGTCTCCGGTAAGCGTCATGGATTCCATAATTTTGAGGCCGACGCTGAGTAGCTGTTCAGCGGTAAGGCGGGAAAGACTGGATAATTCCACAAGGCCATTTACGGTTTTGAATTCGCCGTCGACGTTTTCCCATCCTTTGAGAAACATCTGCGCGGCGCAAATGGGCGCTATTTCAATCCAAAAAGCGTGATCAGCCTTCAGCTCGTTATAGCGCGGGTAAAAACGCGAAACAGTTTCTTCGATTTCTTTTACTTTCGGCAGAAGATCGACGCGGTCTTTTTCGTTGGCGGTCGTGAAATCGTCCAGCACATCGATCAATTCTGATTGCTGGCTATCCTCTACCACGGCTTTCACGCCGTCTTTTAGGCAATTGATCTGCGTTTCTTCGGTGGCGTATTTAGCGCCGGAAGCCAACACTTGCCGTCGCCATTGCGCCCGTCCAGCGACGGTAGGAACCGCGAGCAAAAATACAGGTGGTTTATCCTTGGCTTTATCGGCATCGGGCGTGAAGCGGATAGTGTCTTTCGATGATATAGGTAGCATGAGATTCTCCTAGTAAAAGCAAAGAAAAGCGCCTGCGTCTTGGCCGACGCATTTGAATGGCGCGTTAGTGATAAGCAATCCGTCGCGGTCGCCAGGATTGCTGCCGGTGTATTGCGCAAAAGGCGCGGTAAAGCCGAAGCGATTGCCAGCGCCTTGGCCGCAACGCGCATGCATGATGCGCGCTGTGCCATTCTTGAAGTCGTTGAAAATATTACGCGTAGCAACTAGGGTCATTAACGGATCAACCGACCCCGTCATGTCGCGGTTGGTAATAATCGTGGGATCGAAGCCTTGCGCCGCATTCGGATTGGCCGGATAAACCAGATTGTTTCCGCTTTCAAAGCGTAGTTCGCTGACAGCCGCCACCAAGCGGTCGATAGTCATCACGCCGCCTTTGAAAATAATCGGCGTTGCGTTCTGATAGTTTGGCGTTGGCACTGCGGCATCCGATACGCCGCCATCCATGCCGGTGAAGTTAAAGCTGATTTTACAGGCCTCTCCGGTTTTCATGCTGAGCGATGCATTGCCGCGCGCGCCCAACACTTTGTAAAGAACGCCGTCCATATAGGCATAGAACGTTACAGATTTAATCTCGGTCGCATCAGAAGTCGGCTTATACAATACGTTCGCCGGAACCTGCGCCGTGGTCGTGGTATCGAGCGCCGGTGTAAAGCTGTCGGTGAGGGTGGCCAGCTTGCCCGTGGTGTAATCGATCACAAAAGGTGTTGCGCCGCCCACAGGATTGACTGCCAGCAGCAAGGGCATGCCGCGATAGGCTTGCGCGGTCGTCGAAACCGCGCCGCCCAGCGTCAAAGTGGTGGCCGAACCTGCAGTCGCGGCGGCAGCGCTGGCGGGAACGGCGCTGGCGGTAATGATTTCCTTGAACCCGCAAGCGATCAGCAGCTTGCCGAATTCGGGCGGCGTCGCAGCAGAACCGCTACCCCGCAAATAAACGTCGAAACTGATGCCGAGCGAGCTGCCGCCTGGAATTGGTGCGCGGTTATCGAGCGATCCGGTGACTTCGTTGGTTTGAGTCAGCTTCACATCAGGATTGATTTGTAGATTTTCGCATAGAATCCCGTCCGTAGTTCCCGAGGGGCTGGCATCCGTCCCTTCCGTGGTTTCGATTTTAGCCAATAGCGCGGCATTGCGCGCACGTAATGCGGGCATTATTCATCTCCTTATTTTCTGGGATTAAAAAATCTCGAACGGGTTTTTGGGCTTAGTCCAATAATCGATCTCGAAGCTCAGGCTAAACGCGGCCATAGGTTTGCTGCCTTCCGCATCAATATTGATCTCCAACTCACCTTCGCGGATATCGTTAGAAAGACCGCCAAGCGTGTGATCGCCAAGCGCGCGTAGTACCGTGTTGGCGTAAAGATCGTTGATGGCTGCGCCCAGATCAGCTGGGGTTGCCGCCTGGACGTAGCCTTCAACAATAACCGTTGCGGTATAAGTCGTGCGTCCGCATAGGCTATTATCGGTGCGTTGGCTCCCCTCTAAAAGAATGAGAGCCGGATATTTTAGAACCGCACTGTCACGGTTGCGTGAGATGGGGCTTTCCTTCTCGCCGAGACGTTCGGCGAAAGCGGCTAGAACCCTCTCCCGAACGGATGGATCGCTCATGCCGCCTCCCGCAACTGCAATTTCCAGATCAGACCGAGACTGTCTTTTTCAACTTGCTTAATCTGGTATGCTTTTCCCCTAATGATCAGAATGTCATCCTCTTGCGGGTTATCGATTTGCGACGCGGAGATATCGGCGACAAGGCTTCCTATCACCGCTTTCACCTGCATAAAGTCGCTTATCTGATCCGGTTGCCGAACCATAACCCGCACCGATCTAGAACCAACTGACGGCGAAGCGTATTCCGCCGCGACTATCAAATTGGGGTCAGAAAACATCTGATCGACCATGAACGAAAAATTATCCATGCTGATTTTTAGGTGCGTTTCGCTTTGATCAATGTGCGGGGACGGGTGCAAATCGGCAGCGGATTCGATTGCGTATGCAATTTTACCCAGCGTCCGAATTCTTGATCGACGGCTTGTTTGGCGTAACGCGGCAAACCAATAGTGTTTGCTGTTTCCACAAAGTCAGCTGGCGCATTGTATTGACGGAATAAGCCAGGCACACCCACAGGGAAGAAATATGCTTTATCGGTTGGGATAAAATCAATTGCCCCAACCTTGCCGCGATATTCCTCGAAGACAATGCCCGCATATTCAAATGATCCACGCGCCATACCCGCGCGCAGGAAAGAGCTTTCTTGATAGCGGCGATACGATTCCAAAACTTCTGGATGGGAAATCAAATCGTCAAAGAAAGTGGCCGAGCAAACCGCATGCACGTGATCGTAAGGAGCGGCACCAATTTCATCCTGAATTTTGCGAATGACATCGTGGCATTTTTTACGCACTGCGCCACTTGCGGGCGAAGCGTTATCGAGATCAAAATCTATCTCGGAATATTGGCTGACGCCGAATTCCGAAAACAGATCGTACAGCACCGTTGTACCGTCCGCGTCCAGAATTTGCCCCTTGATTGCGCCGATGCGAAGATATTCCAGCGTGGCGTCATGCTTGCGCGACATTTCCGCCAAACGGAAATTGACCACGTTCTGCACCCCTTCCAGCTGGTTGTCCGAACCGAACGCCCGCACGTTTTGCACTTCGTCTGCAAGGATGGTGTCCTCCAGCGCAATATGCGGCACCACCAATGAGCGTGCCTTGCGTTTATTGGCAGTGTTTTGCACGGCGGGGGCACCGCGCGGTGTGGTATCGATCAGGCTGAGCGAGCCGTCCCGTTCCTCGATCATGACCGAGGTTGTAGAAATACCGGTTTCGTCGAAGATTCCAAGCTGGCCGATTCGTCCTGGCACAAAAGGTATTTTATTGATCGCGTCAGTAAGCGATATCATCGAAAAAGCATTGTTACTGAAAATATCCATGCTGGGCATGATTACTACTCCTTGATTCAATGGTTATTTGCGAGAAATGAGTCCCTGGGCTTGCAACTGCGCAGTGCCATTGGCTTTGTCGCCGCCTGAAGCCGCAGCAAACCAAACAATTTCCGCATCGTTAAATTCGGCACTACGGGTAATAGCCACGGCTTCTTTATCGCCGCTGGTTGCATCAACAGCCTCCAGCAACAAAGCCACGGCGATTTGCGATCCATCCGTATTGGCGGGATTCCATTCTTTGTACTTGCCGGAGCCGGCAGAGACGGTGATGGTAAAACGATCACCAGCGGCAAAATCTGTGGCGCCGTCATTCAGGGTGAAATTGACGGGGCCAGTAAAAGCCACGCCAACATTCACGCGCCCTATCGTTACGCCATCGGGGTCTTCCACGCTGAACATGCCGCCATTGGTCGCAGGCTCGATACACATAAGCACATAGACGCCAGCTTTGGCGGTAGGCCCGGCAGAAACGCTGGAGAGCGTTCCATTGCCGACATTGCCCGACGTAGCCGCGCCAGTGGCCGTACCAATATTGATCCTGCCCAGAACATGTCCGGCTTTCAGGTTTTGTCCAGCGGCGATTATAATCGTGTCCCGTGAATAAGTGCCGTTGGCCTCGGTTACTAAAAACTCGGATTTCATTTGTCCTTCGGTTAATACGGGCATGGGTGATTACTCCTTTTTGTTGCGCGCGGCATAAATTGCAGCGGTGTCGATGGTGGGTGCGGCTTTTGCCAGTTCGTTGCTGGGCAATTGCGATGCAATGGCAGTGGCTTCGTCGCGTTCGGCCTGCGCGTTTAGCAAGGCTTGGCGCACGGCAGCTGGCTTGACTTGCTGCCGAACAAAATCGGCGGCCTTATCGGGCATTTTCGCAAGCATGCACAGCTCGTTAATTTCGGCGACATAAGACAGAGCCTCGGCCTTAGCCTCTGCCTTGATCTGCTCTTCGCCCGCCGCCGCCTCCGGCGTTGGTTGGTTGTCATTCATTCTTTTCTCCTTTCGAGTTGAAAAAAGCCGCCCTTTTGGGGCGGCTGGCTTGGTTAAAGTTTTCTGGAAATCTATCAGCGCATCGGCATAAGTTCCGGCATGCGTGGCAAGTCCGAGGCTTAATCCTTCTTCCCCAAAAAACAGTGCAGCCTCGGTCTGCGAAACTTGTTCGGGATTTAATTTGCGGTATGTGGCAACAGAATTGACGAACAGCGCATAAACCCTGTCCACTTCCGCTTGCAGCGCGTTACGGGCTGGATCAGTCAATTCATTATGTGGACTTAGATCATTCTTACGCGCACCAGCGTAAATAGCCGTATATTTTAGTCCGGCATCTTTGTCCGCTTGGCTTTGATCCAAATGCACCGCGATTACGCCAATCGATCCAACACCGCTGGTGCGGGTGACGTAAATCCGCTCAGCCGCAGCTGCCAAAGCATAAGCGGCGCTGAATGCCTGATCGTTGGCCACAGCCCACACCGGCTTTATCTTGCGCGCCGCGAATATCTGATCAGCAAGATCGAAAACGCCTCCCGCTTCACCGCCAGGGCTATCGATATCGAGCAAAATGCCCTTAACCGAATTATCGGCGACCGCGTTTTGCAGCATTTGCTGAATATCGCTATAGCTGCTTAGACCGCTTTGCGCTTGCAGCCCGTTCGTGCGCCGCAATAGCGTTCCGAGGATCGGAATAACCCCGATATTGCCGCTCGATTCGTATTTGCGGTTTTCAAAGGGCTTGTTGGCGGGTAATAAATCCGCGCTCACAAACCGTTTGCCGACCGCCGACAAAATAATGTCCAGTTTTTCGGGCGCAATAAGGATCGGCGCTCCGAAGATGCGCGCTGCGAGATGAGGAAGCTGCATTTAATTACTCTGGTTTTGTGCGTTGTCGTTAGCGGGCGGATCAGCCTGCGGGACTTGCTGTTCCAGCATTTTGCCAAGCTGAATACCCAGCAATTCCGCGCGCTCTTGATCGTCGGCAATGCGCTGATCGACTTCCGCCGCGTCGTAACCTTCGGCCTCGATGATATCCGAGCGGGCTTTCCAGCCCATTTCCTGGGCTATTTTTTCCGCCTGCCGGTCTTTGAGCGGATCGACCCACTCCCATTTCGGCGGAATCCATTTAACGGCGGTGTAATCCTGGGGTGCGCGAGCGAACCCTGGGATGTTCAATGCCCCGGCCAGTATCGCCTGCTCGAACCAGCGTTGCCAGACGGGGCGGCAAAGCTGAAAAATAAGCGTGTCATATTGCAATTGCTCCAATCGGCGGCGGAATTCTACCGTGCCAGCGCGCATGCTGGAATAATTGGCGGCTTTTAAATCGCCGGTGACATTGGTGTAAGGAACACCCATCGCCACGCACACGGCCAGCAGCGTCCGGTATTGAAAACTCTCGTAATTGCCGCCGACATCGGCGGGTGATGAGAATTTGATATCTTCGCCTGGCAGCAATACTTGCATCGTGCCTGGCTGCAATCCTGCAATTGCGTTGCCTTCTGCATCTGGCGCATTTTCGCCTAGAATATTATCTTCGGGCGAATCCTTGGTGATAAATCCTGCAAATAGCGCAGCGACTTTCTTGCGATCCAGTTCCGCATCATCATATTGATCCAGCAAATACAGCTTGACCATCGCAGGCGCCACCCAAGGCACTCCGCGAATCTGGCCAGGGCGCACCGGCTTATAAACATGCAGCACTTCGCTTGCAGAAACACGAACGATTTCGCCCTTATTGCTGGGGTCGGTGCTATCGCCAGGATGATTGCGGTAAAAATGATAAGCAACGCGGCGACCAATTTTATCGAACTCGATTCCGCAGCGAATGATATTGCCATTGGTAGCAGTTTCGTTTTTATTGTAGGGCAGATGTTCCGATTCCAAGAGTTGTAATTGCAGCGGAACCGATAAGCCGTCCTGATCGCGGCGCGGGCGAAAACGAACAAAGCATTCTCCCGCTTCAAACATGGCGCGCGCGGCCATGCCCTGCAGGCCGTAAAAATCCGTTAGACCATCCGCATCGGCCTCATCTGTCCATCGCAGCCATAACCTCTGAATCTGATCTTTCAGCGCGGGGTTTTTAACCAAACTGCTCGGCATAATGCCAGCGCCAACTGCATTCGCCACAAAACTGTTGGCCGCATTACCGGCATAGGAGTTCGAGCGCACCAATTGCCGCCCACGCGCGCGCAACGTTTCGCCACCCGCCATAAGCAAGCTATTGATATTCTCCTGCGTCGCCCGCCACGCAACCAGCCGCCGCTGCGCCAATGCCCCTTCAAAGGCGGAGGCCGACAAACGGCCCGTCGCGGCAAAACGAATTGCCGCGCTGAAACGGGTCAGAAGATTCATTAGAGTCCTTTATCGGCGAAAATGCGAATGCGGCGGGTGCTTGACTTGCCGGAATCCTTTGCCAGGCCGTTTTCTACCTCGGCTAAAGCATTCTTAAGCTCTTGCATACTGCGATATTCCACGGTTTTCCCGTCATAGGTTAGGCGCAATACGCCGCTGGCGATGGCTTGGCGAAGAGCGTCGCGTTGTTGGGTTGAATATGTCATGAAATTTTAATAATTCATCCATATATTGCGCTTTACAAGTTGTTTGACTACTATTAGTATTAATTAACAATTCTTAACAGTGGAGGGTAAAATGAGAAACGATATAATAAAACCTTTAGCCGAAATGATGGGCAGCAGCCAAATCCGGCCAGCAATTTCCGATCATCCCTTTGGCTCTCTGGCCAAAGCTTTAGCAGGAAATTCTTTTCAACCTAGCCGTCCGACAGGGCTTTTTGGACTAAATTTATCGAGTCCAACCAAGCGGGCAGAACCAGAAATGATTCGCTGGCAAGGGGAATCAGGCAATTGGTATTATCATTCTATCTTCTCGATTGACGAAATTCCGGCGTATAAAGAAGCCAATTATATTTTTGTTCAACGAGACTACACTGGCAAACGCAGAGCGTTATATATTGGCCAGAGCGGGGTTTTTTCCGACCGCCTTAGCCAGCACGAAAAATTCTCTCCTGCGGTTAGAATGGGCGCTAATGAAGTTCATATACATCTTTCGGCAAAGAATAGGCATGAGCGATTTCAAGTCGAAACGGATTTGCGCAATGGTCATAACCCGCCATTAAACGAACAAAACGTAGAACCGTTAGGCGATTGGTTCAGCAATTTGTTGAATCGATATTAGGTTTCTAAATAACGGCTTCCTATCGTTCTGCGACCACGTATTTTTGCTTCGCTTTTTTGCGAGATAGGATTGTTCGTCATCGACGAAACGCCGACTACGCTTCCTAATTTTTGCCATGCATTCGGTGTAAACCTATCAATTCCAACTGATGACGCCGCAGCGCGCGCGTAGACCCTGCAATCCAATGCTTCATTGCGCTCACGAAGCTTACGCCATTCGCGGTGAGGGAAGCCGCGCTTGTCTTTAACTGTGACCAGCCGTTCGGCGGTTAACTGTTTGAAATATTCCTCCCCATATTTGGGAAAATGGCAATAACCGGGTGGATACGGCTCGCCTTCTTCCAATTGTTTATCGGTTGGCCGATCTTTGCGAAGACGGCCATATAATTCCGATTTGCAAAACGAACTGCCAACAGGCCAGACCATTAATCCGCGCCGTTTGCGCTTGCCTTGATGCGTGACATCGATGCTGCTGGGCGTGCCTATTGCGGCGGAGAGGCGGTCTACACCCTTTACAGCTATTACACGATCCGGCGCTTGGCGGCGCACCCAATCATAGACTTCTTGCGTGGCGTATCCCGTATCAATGGCCAGTTTAACTATGGGCAAATTTATGTGGCTTGTATGGGTAAAGCTTTCGGCCAACACATCATCCAATTGCCGCCAGACATCAGGCTTGACTGGATCGCCCATCAACACACGATAATCGATAGACCATGATTCGCGCTCACGCCCCCATGCGACGATTTCCATTTCCAAACGATCTTTTTGCACATCGACGCCAGCGGTTAAAAATAAACCGCCCTCTGGCACCATGCCGATACGATAATCTTCACGCCGATCATAAAGCCGCTGCCATTCCGGCGCTTCGCCCGATTCTGTCCAGGTGCGGGCTTCGATGGTGTTCACATAAACCTTCATTGCCGCGTCATCCTTGGCGGCAGCTTTACGCTCGGCAATCTGCGCCCAAGAAAGCCAAGGACTATTCAAGCCAGACAGATGAAATCCAGCGATGTTTGATACCGGATTTTCTTTACGCCATTCGCCAAAGGCGTTCATGGCCGCCTTTTGATGGCTTTCAATTTTAAGTTCACAATGCTCGCAGTAGTAAGCTGCTAACTCCGGCTGTCCCTTTGGCCAGCGCAAACGCTGCTCTTTTAGAATTTGATATTCATAGCAATGGGGACATGGCACCCACCACCGCCGTTTATCCGAAGCTTCGTATTCCATTTCGATCCGGCTAAAGCCTTGAATCGTGGGTGTTGAAACCAGAAATATTTTTCGGTTTGCAAAAGTGATTGTTCGCTGAACAGCAAGACTGACCGGATCGCCTTCGCCGTCAACGTCAAAATCGTAAGCATCCACTTCATCCAGAAACAAATACCGCACCGGCATGGAACGCAAACCAACCGCGCTATTCGCACCCGTCATCACCAGAATTCCGCCTGGGAATTCTTTGCTTTGCACCGTATTACCGCTATCGCGACTGCGCGCTTCCTTAACCCGGTCGCGCAACACTGGGGTGCTATCGATCAGCGGCGCTATACGCTGTTTGGAATTGCGTTTCGCCGCTTCGACCGTGGGCTGCACCGAAAGCATTGGCCCTGGTGCGTGATGGATAACATAACCAATCCAATTATTACCCGCTTCGGTGCCGCCGATCTGCGCGCCTTTCATGAAAATAACTTTTTCCGCGGGATTGCTTGGTGACAGGCAATCCATGATTTCTTTCAAATATGGTGTCCGCTCCGTGCGCCAAAGACCAGGCTCGCCAGAAGCCGTTGGCGACAAGAACCGATTTGCATCCGCCCATTCCGAAACCGTTAAAACCGGATCGGGACGCAATGCCAACGCGGCATGTGCCAGACAATCTGCCAAAGCTTGATTCATGACACGTTTCCATCGGAAATCATGGCAATCGCGTCTGAAGCATCATTTAATATCTGCCGTAATTCCTGATCCAGCATGTCGCGGATTTTCTTTTGATCCGTTTCCGATGCCAAAGGCGGCGATAACCGATCCGGTAGGCTCAATGCCCGGTCACGCAACACGCGCAAAATATTGAACCACGTCACCTTGACGGTATCTACTTTGACTAACGATCCAGATTTCTCTTCAAACGTCAGTTTTGTCAGCCGCGCGTTATAGGCTTCCCGAATTGCACGGCTTTGCGCAAAGTTCGGACCGCCGGTCGAGGCAACTGATTCTGTTATTGTTTCAACGGCCTTCGATTCTTTCCGCTGTTGTGCGACGTTGGTGTTGCGCTTCCATGCCGCATCCGCTTTCGCTGGATCGATTGTGCCGTCAGCCTCCTTATTGATGCGGCCAGATTTTATGGCTTTTAGCACCGCGACGTGACTTACGCCGCGATGCCGTGCGTAGGCGGCGATTGATAATCCCATTGCTCGAATTCATTATTTGATGATCCACGATGGCTGATCTTCGCCATTTGATGGCTGTAATTAAACTGGATTGTTCCGCCGAATGAAGCATTCATCCTAGTGAAAGGAGAATAACAATGGCTAAATCCAAAGCGAAAGCTAAACCCAAAGAACTGAGCGTGCCGATGCGCGCCGGTCTGAATGCAGTTGCCGAAGAAGGCAAACGCAAGGCTAAAGGCGAAACAAAACAGGATACGATTCTTAAATTGCTCCGCCGAAAAGAAGGCGCCACGATGGAAGATTTGCAAGCCGCAGTCGGTTGGCAAAAACATACTATTCGTGGCGCGTTGTCGCGCGCTATTGGCAAGAAACTCGGCCTAAAAGTCGAATCTGCCAAGAACGAGCAAGGTATTCGCGTTTATAAAATCCCAGGAGACTTTAATGCCTGACATTAGCATGTGCGAAGGTGGTTCCTGCCCGTTAAAAGAAGAATGCTATCGCTATCGCGCTAAGCCTAATGACCATCAAACTTATTTAGTAGATATTCCTTATGATCCGGTCAGCGGCAAGTGTGAGGCTTTTTCTTCAATTGTTGGAAGATACATACCCACCAAATAAAAACTTATAGGGGCTGATTGTTTAATGATCAGTCCCCCTAGATCTTCGCCATCTGATTATCTCAATTTCAGTTGATGTATTCCTAAAAAGAAGCGTTAATGGGTATATAAACTAAAGGAGATTATTATGACAGACAAACAAGTAATTACAAACGCTATCGCCGCTAACTTGGCAGCTTTGAGTCTAAGACTGAGCAACGCCGCCGAGCTTGCCAAAGAAGCAAGTGTCGCCATCGAAAGAGGCGAGCAGAACATGGCTATCGGCACAATTTTGTGTTTTGAAAAAGCTTTACCAGAAGCGCAGGCGCTCTATAACGCTGCACTGGCACTACACCGGGCTTAAATTATAACCCAAGCGACATCTGTTGAATTTCGTCCAGCCTAACAATTCCATTAATAAGCCACGTGTCAGGATATTGGGAGTGGGTTCCCATAGCAAAAACCATACCCTTGCTCGGATAATCAATGCCAAAAACTTGTTGCATTTTATCTAATGCCTGCTTTTGTCCATACTGGCGGCGCCAATTAAAGAATGTTGCATCGGTCTCCCAATCCTGGCATGTGCCTTCCCGTTGACCGTCATCAGTTTCGTATTTATATTTAAAGACAAACGGACAAGGCTCAAGCGGTATTAGATTCTTTGAATTGAACAAGTCTTTTTGCGCAGTGTAGCCCGCAAATTTCTCTCGCTCTTCTGAAATTTTTGCTTCTGTTTTTGGCTCAATACTGAAAACTGCTGCTTTAGGGCGTAACAAAGCCAATGTTCTTCCCTCTTCAGCAACTTTCTTAATTGAGGTTACTTCGAGTCTGCCCAAAAAATTTAGGCGGTCTTTGGGTTTTAACTGTCCAATAATCTCAATGGACTCATGCTCTACCCGCAAACTTTCAGGCCTAGAATCATTTTCTGGTTTTCGCCATTTAAACTTAATGCGATCCCATCTGCCAAATTGTTGCGCTTCGTCCAACTTTCTAAAGCTGACGGGATATAATCTCACCCATTGGCCATTTTCGTCGACACCAGCACAACATACCGTTTCACCATGCCGTTGACCGACCTGGGGCGATGCCTTAACTAAAATAACGGCTTCAGATGTTCCTGATTGTTCAGGCATAAACATAGCGGCTGCTTGACTTCAAAATAACTTTCGGTGTTGTGTCTAGGTTTACACGCAAGCGATCAATTTCTAGGCCTGTAACTAAGGCAAGCTGATCAGCGACAATCTTACGGTGACAACAGTCATGATCACATTCATAGCACATTAAACAAGCATGGTTCGAACGCACCAATTTGGCAGCGATAGCCAGATCATGCTGCGCCTTATCTGTTTTCATGTGGGTAGAAAAAATACGTTCAAACAGTTTGTAATTTCCGGCCCTAGCCGCCATGCGACCATCTTTAGGATCACCTAGACCTTTGAGGTGAACATATTCGATTCCATGTTCGGCTAAGTTTGCCGCTAAAATATTTTTGGAAAATCCCTTTTTGCGCGACAAGGGCAAATCCCTAACGTCAATCAGTAAATTGATTGCCGCAGCTTGCAGGGTTTCGATAAATTGATCGATTGAAGATTTTTCATAACCAATTGTTGCAATACTGCGCGGCAAGATAACCTCGAATAAATAATGGGTATTTTTATAACTCATCTTAATCATAACGGCTAGACATCATTTTTGTTAGCCAAACTCGCCTTCTTCCCCGTAAATTCCTCCCAACGTTGCACGATGACGTCGCAATATTTGGAATCAAGCTCGATCAGCCGCGCTTGGCGGTTGGTTTTCTCGCAAGCGATTAGGGTGGTGCCAGAGCCACCAAAACAATCCAACACAATATCGCGGGTTTTGCTGCTGTTTTGAATAGCGCGCTCCACCAATTCAACTGGCTTCATGGTGGGGTGTAAATCATTGCGTGTTGGACGGGCAATTTGCCAAACATCGCCCTGGCTGCGATCCCCGCACCAGTAACGGTCAACGCCTTTTTTCCAACCATATAAAATCGGCTCGTACTGGCGCTGATAATCGGCGCGGCCCATGGTGAAATGATTCTTGGCCCAAATCACAAAGGTTGACCAATGCCCGCCTGCGTCCCGAAAGGCTTTTTGCAACGTGTGCAATTCGGATGACGACATGCAAACATACAATGCCCCCTTGCATACCAGCAGCATGTTGACACAAGCATCATACAAAAACTGCGCAAAGTTTTCGCCAAGATCGTCGTTCAAAATCTTATTGTTATTGCCGCGAATCATATTGCGGCTGCCATTGCCGTAATCCACATTATAGGGCGGATCGGTAAAAACCATATCGGCCAGCTGCCCGTCCATCAATTTCTCAACATCGGCGAGGATAGTGGCGTCGCCGCACAGCAATCGGTGATTGCCCAGAATGTATAAATCACCCGGCTTGGTTTTTGGCTCAATCGGTGTTTCTGGTACCGCATCTTCGTCCGTTAATCCCGTTGATTCATCAGAGTCCAACAAATCCGCTAGTTCCTCGTCACTAAAACCCATAACCGGCAAATCAAAATCCAACTTATCCAGCTCTGCCAATTCGGCTTTTAACAATTCTTCGTCCCAGCCAGCATTCAATGCCAGCTTGTTATCGGCAATAACGTAAGCCCGCTTTTGCGCCTCCGTTAAATGATCCAGCACGACGACTGGCACTTGCGTCAGGCCTAGTTGTTTTGCCGCCAGAAGGCGGCCATGCCCTGCAATAATGCCAGCCGAAGTGTCGACCAGAATCGGATTGGTGAATCCAAATTCGGCAATACTTGCCGCGATTTGGTTTACTTGCTCTGGTGAGTGGGTGCGCGGATTGCGCGCATAAGGCACGAGCTTATCCGTTGGCCAGATTTCGATTCGCTCGGCCATTTTGGTATTAGGCTGATTCATTTTGTTCCATCATAAATTGCTGCCCTCGCAAGAGTTCGCAGCGCATAAGCCGCAACCAGCGGGACAACCCCGTTACCGCACAGTCGCAATCGGTCCACCCGATAGGCCAGCCCATCAGCGCTTCCACAAATAGCGGGTTCAAGGCAAGGCCACTGGGCGAGGTAACGCCGCCAGCCATCACCATCCGCGGGGCTTGGCGGGAAAGGTTGCTGCGCGTTTTCGCCGTTGATGCGATCATTGCCCCATCTTTCCAATCCCGCGCCATGGGCGTCGCCCAATTCTTGCTGGCTTCCGTCAAACATATTCCGTGATCGCCGCTGGTACTGCCCGGCTCCCGCGCGCGCGGGGTGGGCCATATCGGTTTCGTCCGGTAAGGTTTGCCCGTTCGACGGTTGATTAAATCCTGCTTCGAATAAGGGAAGTCCGGTGGCTGCAAAACTGTCTCCGCCAGGGACGGTGTCCGCAACACATTGCGTCCATCCTTGCGGATCATTTTCTCCGGCGGCCGCGCCGAGGATACCCCGGCATCGCTCGCCGTTGCGGTAGGCCAGGATGAAAAGCCGCTCGCGTAAATGCGGCGCGCCAATTTCCGCCGCTGTAAACAAACCCGCCTTAACCCTGTAACCCAGGTTACATAGGTCATCGTGGACTTGTTCGAACCCCAATCGTAAATGCCCGCCGACATTTTCAAAAAAGCAGACGGGTGGTTCGCATTCTTTGACGATGCGGGCAATGTGTGGCCATAAATGCCGTGGGTCTTTGTTACCAAGCTTTTTTCCAGCAACACTGAAAGGTTGGCACGGATATCCCGCAGAGAGGATATCCACGATTCCGCGCCATGCATGGCCGTCGAAGGATTCAACGCAATCCCAGATAGGCGCCGCATCCAAGGCCGCGTCTTCCATCCGCGCCACGAGCATGGCCGCAGCATAGCTTTCCCGTTCAACGTAACAAACAGCGCGGTATCCGGGGATGGCGAGGGTGAGACCGAGATCGATTCCGCCGGCTCCGGCGCAAAGGGAAAGGCCGAACAAGGCTGTTCCTTCGCCCGCGACATCGCGCCAGGCGGAAGGTAAAGCCATGTCATGCAAGAGAAAACCCCGTAATTGAATAATCGTTTATGCTGGTCAGCCTGTAACTTGATGGCTGTAACCTGTAACCCTGTAACCCGTTTTAGGCCGTGGCGCTAAAAAAGTTGCGCGCGCCGCCCACCCGTTTACGCTGTCGGCCAGGAGGGACCCAAAAAATTATTTGATGGCAGCCACGCAATTCACCTGATCATACCGTAAACTTTGTCAAATTCTGTTGCGTTTGTCACGCACGATTTTGTTGCAACACGCATATCGTTGATGCGCCAAAGTTTTTTTTGATTTTTTGCCGTTTAAATGGGCCGCGATTTGCAACAGCGCGAACATCCAATGCCGCCACGCGGTGGTTCTGTCCATACCGAAACGGTATGATATCGCTTTCCACGGCAAATCGGTGGCGCGCGCCCAAAGCAATTTGGCTTCATCCGCTTCCACCAGCTTCATCCAAGCCAAGGCTTCGTCCATTTCATCGATGGCACGTGGTAATGGTGGGCCAAGGCGGATGCGATGCTCGGCGCCAAGCGCACCCCAATAATCTTGCACAACACTAGGCCAAACATTAAAATAACCCCGCACCTTGACGGGCGGCAAACGCCGCAGCGTGATCGCAGCGTCTTCCAATCTTTCGGCGATCAATTTGGCTGTCCATTTATTTTGTTTCATCGTTTTGTTCCTTGCGTTTGCCATAAAGTTTTTCGCCAAGTTGCTTGACCAATTCGCGTTCTGGCCAATTGAGACGCTGATCGTCCTGCTTGACCACCAACACGCCTTCCTGCTTCCAGCCCTCGCGTTTGATGTGTTCGGGATCGGGGCGTTTGCCGCCGAAGCCTTTGGGGTGATAACGCATGCCTATGCCTCCCTTGGGTTAGAATGGAATGTCATCACCGCGCTCCCAATCGAAGTTTGAATCTTTCTTGTTGCGAATGGCCTTGACCCTGGCGTAAGGGAAATGCTGTTTGGTCTCGCGCACTTGACCCTTGGAGTGTTTGTTAAAATCCTCGATCAAAAGCGCGATTTCTTCGAGCGACCAGATCTCGCGACCTGGATGCGCCGCCGCATAAGCGTCAACGCTGGTGCGGGTTAGACCGATTGCCTCGCCAGTCGACAGCTTGATTTCCCAAACTTCGGGCGACAGGATCGATCGGCCTGCTTTGGTGGCGTGTTCGTCGAGGACGAGCCAGCCGCGCCGCAAACTTTCGGCATGGAGGCGGACTTGCGGTTTGTCGTCCGATGCTAAAGCTTGATCGAACTTTGCCCGCTGGCGGTCGAACCGTTCCCGCAATTCAGGGTCGACGATCAACTGCAATCTGCCAATGCCCCATTTCCTTTCCATTTCGCGGGCGATTTGGTCCAAGGCTTCAACCGCCGCATCTTGGTTTTGGATTGGCGGTAAAATATCGGTGGGCGTCAGGATGGATTTCATTCTCATGACTGGCCCCCTGAAAGGCGAACTTTGCGCGCCCCAAGCGCGCGGAAGTTCGCAGGGGGGTATGGGGGGACTCTCTGTTCCGCGAACCCCCGCAATAAAATCAAGGCTTTAACTTTGAACTTCCAACGCTTCCGCATGACTTCCCCGCTAATAATTTCAATGAGTTAGAAATGAATTTCCGTGACCTCCGTGGACTCAATCGGGCGGTTTGACTGGTGGTTTAACTACCTTCAACCCTTTCGCCTTGGTATTTTTGTTGAACATTTCGGTGCGCAAAAAACCGCTTTGATAAATCTTGTCCATCGCCCGCTCGAATTGCGAACGGCTGATATTCAATCGCTTGGGAAGAAGATTTGAGATGTACCGTTGCTTTGCCTGGGGGAAATCGCTGTAGGGGGTGCCTTCGTTCCAAGCGCGGTCGATTTCGTCCAAGATGCCGTTTATGACCGCCGAATCGATTTCTGGCTCGTCTGTCTTATCAACCACCATAAAGGCGCCGTCGACCCATCGAATCTTTAGAACTTCGCCTGCGCGGGCGTAATTGGACTTCTTGCGGGTTAAAACGCGGATATCGGGATCGGCTTCATCACCCTCCGGCGGTTTATCGGCACTAATGAACAAGCGCGAACGCACGGTATTATTCCAGGCGGTCGAACCGCTCGTGCCGGTGCCGGTATTCAAGCCGGTGAGGGATGGATGCGCGCAAACTAAAACGGAGCCGTCTATTTCCCGCGCTATGCGCCCGCAAGCGTTGGCAACAAACTGGCGAACCTGATTCCGATTATTCTCATTGCCGCCGAATGTGTCGGCCACGGTGTCGATCACCACGAACCGCGCGCCAAATTTCTTGATCTCCTGCATCAATTCTTCGAAGAAGGCGGTAAGCTTGCCCGTCGCCGCTTCGCCGCCGTCGAATTGCATCAAAAGATTGTCAAACCCAACGCTTGACCACAGCCGCAAGTCGGAAAGATCAGCATAGGTAAGCCAGTATTTATTATTGATACGGTCTTGATTGAGATGCAGATCGCTTTCGTTATCCTCGCATAAAAGGCCGAATGCCTTCATTTTCTTGACCGACAACCCAAGCCACTCGCGGCCTGTGGCGATAGAAGTAAGCAGCTGCTGGGCCAGTAGGGTTTTTCCAAGACCGCCATCGCCGTAAAGTGCTGTGACATAATTCATCGGAATCCAGTTTTCGATTACCCATTCGCGCTGCGGGATTTCTTTGCCCGCCCATTTCGTGGGATCGATTAATGGCGGGCGTAAAACAGGTTCTATTTCGGTGGTTTTATGGCTGGGGTTTTGGATATTCCATTTGCGCCTTGCGCCCGCCACCATGCGCGAAACCTCGGCGCGGGTTTGAGCAGCGGTATAGCCTGGCAACGTCAAACTTTCAGATGCCGTTATGATTTCGGCATCCGACCAGCCGCGCACAATCCAATGGCCACACAAACGCAGCATGTTGTTGTGCCATTGTTCGCCGGATTTAATTCTGATGAGACAGGCTTCGACCGACAAAGGATCATGCCCGCCGATATTCAATTGCAACGGCTGAGTTGGAACAGAAGGTTTTTGAGCTTCGATAAGCGGGAAGATTTTTTGCAGCTGGCCGGGCATGTAATGTTGTGGCCGACCGTCATCGAACAATTGCAGTTCGGTTTTTTCTATTATCCGGCCCGGTTTATGCGGCCAGGCTATAGAACCCGCTAGCCGCATCACACGCGACGGGTTCACCACCACCCTGTCGCCGCCGAACGTCTCGGCCAGCGCGATATTTTGGCTGCGGCATAGGGCAAGATCGCGCTCTGGCGTTTCCAGCCTCCACCATAATTGAACGCGGGTATGCGGCTGGCGACCCGTAATGACGGCGCAGGTGGGCGGACAGCCGCGATAACGCTGCTTTGCCGAAGCGGCGGCATTACCTTCGTCGAGATCGGTATAAAAAGCAGTAAGCGCAATGATATTCTCGTCTTTAGCGCGCGCATCGCGGGAACAATCCGCTTTGCGCAAAGCTGCGCCGACATAAACATTCTGCTGAGGGATTTTATTTTGGGCACAGGCGAATTCAGCCGCTTCTTCCAATTGATCGGTTCCGAACAGCCGTGCGTGATTGAGATTGCCTTGGGGATTTGTCCAGGCAATCTCGATCAACGCGTCGTGCAACCCGTCGAGCCATCCGCCGAACAGGTGTTGCAAATGCTGCGACATCAAGTCGACGGATGGTTCTATAATCGGATGCACGTTATGGCTGCTCCGCTCTGACATTGGTTAGAATTCAGGGGAGTTCGCGCCAGCGGGCGGGGCTGCGACGGTTTGCGCGGGCGCGGCCGCAGGCGCAGAAACATGCGTTGCTGCTTGCCTTACCGGGGCCATCGTTCCCTGCCACACATCGGAATCGTCGACGGGTGATGCATCAGGCATTTCCGGCGGACGGTCAGCCCATTTTTCGAGTGTGAGGATCGGCTTAAAATTATTGCCGAATTTATCCTTCATCATCTCGTTGCCGTTGCATTTAATCACCGGCACTTTGCCCGGATTGTTGCCGCGCTGATCTTGGAATTGCATGTACACTTCGCGCATGGCATTGCCCATGTGCAGAGAGGCCGATGACAATTCCGCAAGGCCTTCAAAATACTTGCGGCTATACACATTCACCACAAACCCGCGTTTAAAATTGGGGCCTGGGCTGGGCGCGGCATGTTCAAGCGATGCATCGATCACGCGTTGGGGCGCTTGGCCTTCCATAAACAGAAACCAGCCGGTCTTGATATTGGCGAGATCAGCCAAAAACAGATCGGGCGCGATTTCGATATCCGCTTCCGGCCCTGGACGATACCAGCGGCCAGATTTGCCGTTAAACTTGACGTAAGGGGTGAATTCCCCGGACGAACCGATATTAAGCATAGACATTCTCCTTTGCTGTTGGGGTTAGAAGCCGAAAACCTTGAGGCCGTTGCTGCGCGCTGAACCGTTATTCCAGTAAAAACTTTCATAATTCGGCACGACGAGCGCCGCCAATTCCTGTGGATCGCCGGATAGCGACAGGAACCGGCCAAGGCGGGTTGCGATTTGGGTGAGAGCGTTAAGGTGGCGTTGAATATCGTCGCCGGACATTTCGTAAACCGCGCAGCCGCGACCATCTTTTTTGCCCGCGCTGGGTTTAACGTAAGCGAAGCGCATGCCGTAATTGCCGTGTGCTTTGGCATAGATCGCGCCTTGCCGCCCATGCGATTCCGAAATGCATGAAGGCAGACGCTCGCTGGTTTTAAGATCGACGACGATGCCGTGCTTATCAAAACGCCAATCGATATAGCCGATCACCGGAACGGGAATGCCTTCCAGCACGACAGATATCTTTTCTTGATAGCCGCTGGGTTCACCATATTGCCGAAGCTCTTGCAAGCCTTGCGTGATATAGCCGCCGATGTTTTTGCGTTCGTCCTCCCGCTTGCCGTCGGGATTCAACGTCATCTCGCGGTCAAATTCTCGCTCGGCATGAGCGATGCAGGCTTCAGGGGAAAGAAATGGCTGCAGCAATCCCATATGGATGCCCGCCTCGACGGCCTTGCCGCGCGCCATAGTGGCGGAAGAAGGATGCTTATAGCCAAGCAGCCGCTCCATGACCCAAAGCGCCGGTTCAGCGGCGTAAAGGTTCAACGAAGAAGCCGATAGATGTTCGATTTTGTGATGGGAAAATACGTTCATGGGTCACCCGATTGCTAGTTTCGATGTGACCGATGTTGATGAATTTTTATGGATGGCGAAACGTAGGAACCGTTTCACCCTTATGGGTTCCACCCTTCTAATCTTGGGTGGAACCCTTCGTTAAATGCCTGAATTTGTGGGCTTGGAAGGGTGGAACCCTTTGCCTGTTTATTTTGCGGCTTTGACCCACTTTTTATTGCCGCCACGTTGCGATTCCGGCAGGCGGACAAGCGTGGCCATGCTGTCGGCGATATTGCGGGTAAGATGCCGGTCGCCGATTTTCTGCTGCATAAGCCAGTTAAGCAGCATCTCTTTTTTCACCTGATTGTCGTTGCTGATTCCGAATTCCTGGATAGCCATGCGCATCAACATCATGTAGGGGGTTTCATAAGTGGGGGCGGAGTTTTGCACAACACCGTTTGCGGCGGGTGCTTCGTAATTCTCATCGAATGCGCGAAATAATTCCACGGTTTTAAACCGCACTTCAGCATACTCGCCGCCTTCAAATTTCAATGCTTCCTGTTTTAAGTGCAGGCCGCGCGCTGACCAGCATTTAGGCGCAATACGGCTAAAGCCCATTTCGTGATCACGGTATTTGCGGCAATACCAGCTATATTGAGGATGATCTGGTTTTTTTCCAATTCTGCCATGAGCGATTAATTTTTCTTGCTTCAGGACAAATAGCAAAGCTCTTTTCGCTTCGGTAATTTTCCCTTCCTCCAATGTTAAGCGCTCTTTGACATCTATCTCATAACCATGAACCAGAAATTCATAACCTGGCTCTACTGGCGTTTCGTCAAATGCGATCCAGAAAATAGCCTGCAGCAGCCCGGACCACTCTGGTGTCGGGACATTATATATTTTGATTTTTGGCATTGGAGCGAACCCTGTTTAAGAAAATCGTTCTAAAAATGGTTCGGTACAACCTACACGATTACATCGAACAAAACAAGAACGATTGAAAGCATCGGTTCGTGGATTGTGGGGATAGTCTATGGCTTTTCTATGCAATCTGGAAAATCACAGACGGGAAAGGGTTCCACCCTTGTTTTCAATTATTTCAATAATTTACCGAAGGGTTTCACCCATAGATGGAAGGGTGGAACCCTTAACGGTTAAAGGGTTCGCACGTTTCGCATACAAGCCTATGTAGGGCAGAATCCGGCCCATTATCACCGGAGATTTTAATGCAAACCGCCCTATCCCCCGCCCATATGCAACCCACCGAGCGAATCGCCGAGATTGCGAGCATTTTGTTGCTGGGAATTCAGCGGCTTCACGAAAAACAAGCGAGAATTCGCCTAAAAGAGAAAGGTTTGACTCGACTTCCTGCCCAACCGAAGCATTCATGCGGTCATGCTAAAAACAATTAACACAAAAGACCGAAGCCGATTGCTATCCCAAATTGCTGGGCTAGGCGATCATACCGACAAAGAGTTGCGGCAGATGTGGCGCGATTATTATGGCCGCGAAGCACCCAATTACAAACGCGGCACTTTGATAAAAGGTATCGCTTACCGTTTGCAAGAACTGGTTTACGGCGGAATGGGCAAAGCGGCAAAGGAGCGCTTGGAACAATTGATGGATGCGGTTGATGGAAAGCGCACAGCGGGGAAAAACTTCTTCGATAAACGCAATAAGCATCACCGGCTGATCGTCGGCACTAAGCTGGTGCGGGAATGGAATGACCAGGTTATCGAAGTCAACGTGGTCGATAACGGCTTCGAACATGCGGGCATGCTGTTTAAATCGCTGAGCGCGCTAACAAAGCATATTACCGGAACGCAATGGAACGGCTGGGCGTTTTTCGGATTGAACGGAGGGAAAAATAATGTCTGACGCTTTTAAACCCAAACTGGTGCGGTGCGCTATCTATACGCGCAAGTCTCTTGAGGATGGCCTCGATCAGCAATTCAATAGCTTGGACGCGCAGCGGGAATCAGCGGAAGCCTATATCCGCAGCCAAATGAGCGAAGGCTGGGTTGCTTTGCCGGATCGTTATGACGATGGGGGAGTTTCAGGCGCGACAATAGAACGCCCAGCGCTGCAACGCTTAATGAACGATATCGAAGCTGGAAAAGTAGACTGCATCGTGGTCTATAAGGTCGACCGCCTGTCGCGCTCATTAATGGATTTTTCCAAATTGATGGAAGTGCTGGATCGAAAACAAGTCGCCTTTGTTTCCGTCACCCAGCAATTTAATACCGCCAACTCTATGGGACGGCTGACGCTTAATATTCTGCTCAGCTTCGCGCAATTCGAGCGCGAGGTGATTGCCGAGCGGGTGCGAGACAAATTCGCCGCCTCGAAATTAAAGGGAATGTGGATGGGCGGCATGCCGCCGCTGGGATACGACTTGCGGGATAAAAAGCTATTTATCAACGAAGAAGAGGCCGAATTGGTCAAATATATTTACGCGAGGTTCTTAAAAGTCGGCTCCGCCACCAAGCTATGCGAGGAATTGCGCGCCAAAGGCATTAAAACTAAGTCCTGGCGCAAGAAAAACGGGGAATGGCGAGAAGGCGCGCCGATCACGGCAAACTACATCCGCTATATTCTCAATTGCCGGACATATATTGGCGAGGTGAAATATAAAACCAAGCATTATCAGGGCCAGCATGCGGCGATTATCGATATCGATATCTTTAACAAGGTGCAATCCATCTTTAAAGAGGTAACGCCGCAAGTCCGCTCCGGCAGAGCGCGCGCAAAAACGCCAGCACCCTTAAAGGGAATTATCAAATGCGGTTGCTGTGGCAATGCCATGACGCCGACTTTCGTCAAGAAAAAATCCAATAAACATTACCGCTATTACACCTGCATGAACGCGCATAAGGCCGGGCATAAAGAATGCCCTATAAAATCCGTTCCGGCTGGCGAGATGGAAAAAATTACATATGCCAAGCTGCGCGATTTTATGAAGTCGCCGGAAATTATAAGCCAGGCGGTACAGCAAAACGAGGACGCAAGCCTTGACGAAGAGCAGATCGTTAAAAACTTTAACGCCTTGGACGATGTATGGGATGAGTTATTTCCGGTCGAGCAAAACCGAATTCTGCAGTTGATCATTCAAAAACTGGAAGTGCATGAAAAAGGCTTGCGTCTGACGATTCGTACCGATGGTTTCCGCGCCTTGGCGCAAGAAATGAAACAAGAGGCATCCCATGCAGCCTGAAAATACTATTACGGTCGAAATTCCGATAAAAATGCGCACCACAAGCCGGCAGAAGCTGATTCTCGTGCCGGACGCATTATTGCCGGTGACCAAGCCCCAGATCGAAGACCGGCTGCTGCATGTCATTGCTAAAGGATTTGCATGGCGGCGGCGCATCGAAGAAGGTAAGTCCCGCCATATGGGCGAGGTGGCCGAGCAGGAAAAGGTTTCATTGCCCTACGTTCACGCCCTTATTAACCTAACTTATATCTCTCCTGGGGTTATTGAAGCTATTATTACCGGCACCCAGTTAAAAGGGCTAGACAGGCAGATTCTGGAAGAAATGGCCAAGGAAGCGGTGTGGGAAAGACAAGTCGCCGTATCCAAAGACCTGCGGTTTTAGCCGCCAGTTTAATTCTCCAAGGCTTTGCGCGCTGATAAATTTTCAAACGGAAATTATAAAGCCAAAATTTAAACCGCAGTTTTCTGCGGTTTTTTGATATAAACAAAAAAACCGTGGTTAAGGTGGGCAGAGAAAAACGGCCAGATAGAGAGAGAATTCGGGGGAATTTTATGCCAATCGGCGAGGCCGTGGTTAAGTTGGCAACGCTATAAAGCCCCAAACAGGCTGCGTTGCACACGGCAGGCGATTACAAACGGAGAGGGTTTGTGAGGGGTAAATTGGTGGGCCAAGAAACTCTCTAATAAAACACTCTCAATAATTTTATGTCACAAACAATCCTAGGATTTCTGCGGCTTTACGGCGGTTTTGATAGATAGTTACGTTTGAAATAATATAATTCTTA
>JACCDG010630863.1_pt1 | contig 53555 bp, 70 predicted proteins | sample 7442471 | NCBI WGS metagenome assembly JACCDG01 (sample SAMN15323444, study PRJNA562643) | freshwater metagenome | isolation source: river surface water | place: USA:Blue River Watershed | collected 2017-08-17 | reverse complement strand
GGCCGGCGGGGCCTCCACCGGGGCCGGGGCCGGGCCGGGGGGCCTGAACGGGCCTGCCAGGGCCTCCAGGGGCCTCCAGGCGGGGCGGGGCCGGGCCGGGCCTCCACCGGGGCCTAGCCGGTTCACCCGAGTAATTAGGTCAAACTGGGGCCGCTGAACGATTTTCGTTTTTCTTTCAGAGATCCCGTTTTTCCCTCTTGAAAAGACCGCCAACGGTTGTCATAATGCGTGGGTGATGTGGAGCGAGTGAGTTGCTCGCTCCGAAACTGAAACGAAGACGGACGAGTGATCCGTCAAAGATTTCTGACAAGGAGAACGAACGATGGCCAAGAAGCAAACCGCTGAGACGACCGAACAAGCCGCTGGTTTCACTGAGGTCGCACCGGCCGAAGTGAAGGCCAAGAAGAAGCGAGAGAAGAAGGAGAAGGTCGCTCGCGTGTTGTGGGGCGAACGCGACGCCGATGGGAATCTTGTCACGAAGATCCCCGCTGGCACGACGGTCGTCGAGGGATTCGATCCCGCGAAGCACCTACCGCTGCGTCGCAAGGATTTCGTCGAGCCGATCGACCACCTCGCGATGCAGATCGCGAAGGCCGAGGAGAACCTCGCGAAACTGAAGAAGGAGTTCGCGGACGAGCAATCGCTCGGCTCGACCGAACAGCGGAAGAAGGCCAAGCAGGCCAAGAGCCTCAAGGATCGCCTGGCCAAGATCACCGGCGAGCTCAAGGACGCCGGGATGACGGACGACCAGATCGCTCAGTTCCTCAGCTAGGTCGAAACGCCCCTCGGGGCGTCTGCGGGTGAAACCCGCACTGATGAGACCAGAAACGTGACAAGGAGAAACCCGATGACTCTCACGATGGCCGCCGAGGCTGCAATCGCACGCCGGAATCTAGGCTATGAGATGGACGACCTGATACCAAATCTTGGCCCGCTCGATCTGGAGCTGGAGTCCGTCCGCCATGTCGCGAAGGCGACTGGCTTCTTCATCCGCGATATCTACGCGGAAGTCCACCGCATCGAGGGCCGCGAGTTCCCATACCCCGGTTAGGTCGAAACGCCTTCGGGCGTCTGCGGGTGAAACCCGCACTGATGAGACCGATACGAGATAAGGAGAGATACGATGAATCGCCCAGTCCGTGTGTCACCACGCGTGCCCAGTCAAGACTACCGCGAGATGCTCGCGTGCCTGCAATCTCACCGCAAGGAGTTGCTGGCGTTCCGCGACGACCCTGGTGGCAAGATCAACAAGCAGTGCCGTCAGATCGAGCACTTGGAGATGCTGCTCGCTGCCGAGCGTGCCCGCCTCCACGAGCTCACCAAGCTGCGGTCGGAGATCCAGGAGCGGATCGACGCCAACGACGAGCGGATCCTTCAGGTGCGCCAGCAAGTGCTCGTCCGCGAGAAGATGGAGAAAATCGAGAAGGCCCGTCAGATCATGAAGGAGCTGCGTGCCCTTGAGGCGGATTGCGGTCAGAGCGTGACGGAGGACCAGATCGTTAGCTAGCGACTGCAGACAACCAGAGACACCGAGACCACCGAGAAATCGGTGGTCTCCTCATTTGCATTGTGAAGATCATGAAGCATTACGTCCATCTGTTCATCGAGACAACCGGTGAGCACTCGTACACGTCACAACCGTTCCTCGATCGAGCTCCTGCGAAGGCGTTCGCTGAGAGCGAGACGCATGGACGCAATCTGCGTGCGTGCGTTAGCATCTGGGAAGATCCGCAGCGTGCCGTCAACGGCGATGTGAACTTCTCGCCTGAGTGGCTCATCCAGGGCATCTGGCACAAGCCGGGTGCGTATCAAGCAGCGGTCTCGTTCCCGGAGCGAAGCACGTCATGATCGGGTACTACACGCATCTGTTCCACATCGACCGAGAAGAGCTCGCCAAGAGCTTCGGACCGTATCCGACACGCAGCCAAGCACGCAAGCGTGCCGAGTTTGAGTGTCTCGAATCTCACCAGTACATCGCGTGCGTCAGTGTGCGAGCCAACGGCTACAACGCCGTCAGCGAGAGCGGTGGCTACGCACCCGAGTGGTTCCGTCCCGATGAAAACGGGGAGCATGCATGGCACATGCCGTGCAACACGAAGAAGTTTCAGATGGGTCCCGTTGAAATCCTGGAGGCTTCGACCGATGACACTAGCCCCTGAAATTCAGGAGATCCTAGACAAGTGCCCCGACAGCTTCCCGATTACAAAGGTCGCTCTCAAGGGCCTGCTGACTTCGGCGTACGAAGTTGGCTACGTGGACGGAGCCGCTGAACAGCACAAAGTACACGTTGAAATGCTGGACAAGATTACCCATGACACTAACTCGTGACAACAATCTGCTGGCGGTATTCGCTCAGCCGAGCGAGCCGCTGGCTCTCGCACTTGCCCTCCTGTTCAACCGCTACGGCTGGGACACGGAGGGTATCAATCGTCAGCCAGATGGCCAGTACGTCGTCTGTATGGTGAAGAGCTGTCTATAGGAGAAGCTATGAGACTCGATGTTCGCGTCGTTAGAAATGGACGCAATGAATTCTACTGGGATCGCAACCTGCTGATCCTCCGCAAGCCTGCGACGTTCGACCCGTCACGCAAGCGCATCTACGAGTACGCTCAAGCGAAGTGTGACGGCAACCGAGTCATCGTCGTCAAGCACGAAGGCCACACTCGCGTCTTCACAACGCAGGGTATCGACATCAGCGAACAGATCCGGGCATGTGAGTGGTACAGTCGCCTGCATCAACGGCTGCCTGAGGGTGCTTGGGTCGATGGCGAGATCTACGTCGAGGGCAAGGGACGCGAGGCAGTAAAGACCTCTCTCGCTGCAGATGGCATCGGCCTCTCGTTCGGAGGGTTCGGCACGTCAGAGCTAGCGTGGAACACTCCACCGGGAGCTATCGTCGCATTCTTCGGCGGCATCGACGTGCCTATGCTCCCGATCATCCGAACGACGGACCCCGATGCCGCTCTCGCTGGCATGCGAGAGCTCGGCACCCATTGGGATGGCGTCGTCTTAAAGTGCGGTCAGTACGGAGCATGGGCGAAGCACAAGTTCCAACGCACGATCGACCTTGTCGTCATGTCAACCAAGCCAGCGAAGGAAGGGAAGTTCTTCGGCATGGTCGGCTCCCTTGAGGGCTGCGTCGTACATGACGGCAAGATGTACACCGTCGCCAACGTGTCGGGCATGGACGATACTGTCCGAGCCTCGTTGAGCGACAACGACATCGGTCGAGTCATGGAGGTTGAGTACGAGCGGGTTGGCTCCGGCGGTCGCCTTCAACACCCGAGGTTCCTCGCGTGGCGGGACGACAAGCCAGCTTGTGACTGCGGGCCGGACCAAGACCCTGCACTGGAGGCGATCATCACATGCTGATCTACCTAGGCTTGACTGTGCTCGTCACAGGCTACATCGCGTATGTCGTGCGGAAGGATAGCCACGGCTGGTTCCCTTGGCTGGCTGCCTTGTCACTAGTGGCCATTGGCTGGCCCGTATTCATAGGCTTCTGCCTTGTCGACATCGTCAAGGGCAGAGAGCCAGATGCGGACGATTGATGCGACGACCGAAGAGAAGTTCTGACGTCAAGTTCATGGCGGGCTGGATCTATGGCGCATTCATAGGTGTGGTCCTGGGCGATCTAATTGTATACTGGATCCGTGGTGTGTCGTTCATACACGACATGTTCAATCAATGAGAAGCAGAGAAGAGATCATCGAGCTGTTCAACAAGGTTGAGCTGCTGCAAGTTCGCCTCGAAATGCTCCATGAGAGGCTGGAGTACGTGCAAGACCCTAAGGCACCAAGGATTCATGCAGCCATCAACTCGATGCAGAGCATCATGGCTGCTCTGTACTGGGCACTGACCACCGATGAGGAGTATGATGCAAACCACGATCCGGGGCGTCTGTCAATGAAGGACTTCCTCGCCAAGACGGAGCAAGTGCTAGCTACATGGTACCCCTCATAGTGCTAGTGGAACGAGCGAAGGTAGGCAACAGGACTCTCTACGAGAGTCTAGACGCGTACCGATCGCACTTCGAATCGCGGCTGATAATCTCAGCCACGGCCGACGCACGCATACGCTCGATCATCCCTGAAGGGGTCCCCTACTATCCGGCTGCTCTGCTGGCTCACCATCACATTCGAGACTGGTGGATCCGAAGTGAAGCAGAGAAGGCAGCATCGCTCATGGTGAAGGTTGTGCCCAAGCCATGCATCATCTTGTGCTGCGGTGGCCGACTCATGTCAGCGTTTCGACCATACTACTCTAGAAGGCCAGACCACCAAGGCATCGGCACTACCGCTAATCGGATCACCTACGTGCGCATCCCGTCTCTGAGCCATCGTAATGCTCAGTGGGATTCCCCTGAAATCATATCCAAGTGCAAGGACAGATTCTTCCATGAATATAATGCTTGGCTTCGCGACAACGCCTGAGGAAGAGCCAGACTTTCAGCGGGTCCGGTACGGACTGGAGTGGCTAGGGGCCTCGATCGTTGACGCCCCACCTACGGCTCCCTACCCAGGCCAGGGCTACGCCTGGACACCCCTGGGCTACATCGTCCGCCAGCCCTACCCGGACCTAGCAAATAGACCCTCACGCCACCTAATGGCCTCCGTGCTCTGGTGGGCCGGGGATATCGTCTGGCCGAATTTCAGGCGACCGCTGATGGCGATCCGCCAAGAGACTCATGACTACGTAAGGCAGCTTGAGCACAGGCTAGTGAAGCTGGACGGCTGCTCACCCAATATTATCACAATGCCATCGTGGGCAAGCGACATGGCATTGTCTCATTTGGTCTGCCCAATTCGAGTAGGCTGGGGCACTGACGAAGTTTACACCGATGACTCTGTCAGGCTGCTCGTCGACGATGGAGTCGGAAAAATCGAGAGCTTGTGCGGCTGGCCTGTAGTCTCGGTACCATCGAATGAGAACCCTGATGCGTGTCAGATCCTCTCGTGGAGGAATCGAGCGATCGTGAATAAAGATTGCCAAGAAACCATCATCATTCTTGAAGAGCTCGGTTTTGAAGTAATGCCGATCCAGATGTCGAATCTGTGCATGGCTGGCTATGGGCTGCACGACATTACGCTAAAGATCAGTGCGTAAAGAAACGTACCACACACGGAAGTTGTGTCGATCCCTTGAAGCTCAAGGGGCTTTGACATACCCACTCATTCAGGATGAGTACACACCTGCTGGGTGGCCGGACAGATACATATGCCACAGGCGTTGGCGTGGGTTCATCGAGGCCAAGGCTCTGAAAGGGAAGCTATCGAAGGCTCAGGTGCAGGTGTTGAATGCTCTCGTGGCTCGTGGAGAGAGCGTGTTCGTCCTGTGGTTCTCAGCGGACTGGACCGAGATCATGCTCCAACGGCATGATGGCAAATGCTCTCAATGGGGTCGGTGGTCCAGCTTCTTCTCTCTATGTGAGGAGCTGTCGTGAGACTGCAGGAGCTCATAGACCATTGTCAGTGGGTACACAAGGCTAACCGAGGATGCGACGTGTGCCACTCGGTAGAGACGAAATACAATCTCAGCGGCATCGCATTCGATGATAATAACGAATGCGGTGTATTCATTTGTCAACGTTGTGGATACTTGAAGTTCGCAAGCATGGCCGTCGATGGCCTGAAGCGTCCGCATCCTGAGAGGCTCAGGATGATTCTCAAGACCCCAGTGGGTAGCCTCATAGAGCAAGAGTTGAGAGAGGTTAGGTTAAGATTATGATTCTCTACGCGTCTCTGGTTAAATCGTTGAACGGTCTTTACTACCCGATCGAATGCGAGAGTGAGCTTGAGGCTCGCCTCAAGATGAACTGCTCGGACATGGCGTCCCAGTGGTGCAGCATCTACACCGAGGAGCAGGTCGACGGTTTCATCAAGGAGTACGGCGGGATCAAGCTGCCGTTGCAATTCACTGGCATCATGTGCTTTGACTATCACAAGGTACAGGAGGGTTGGCATCTTAGACGCAATCGTAATCCTTGAAACGATGTGGGACTGGAGGAGCATGACCAGCTCCGCTGGTTACGATGCTGCACCATCGTTCTTCAAAATCAATCGCCATAACTTTAGTGGAAGGAGACTCTATGGATGGCTCGACCCCTATCGATTCCTCGTCACCAACGCCTGCCCGCAGCTTGTCGACCACGCTGCCAAGCACGGCACCCCGGACGTGGAACGCCTTGCTCGCAACCTTGAGTCCAGACAAGCCAGGCTTATCCTTGTCTGTGGAGCAGTCGCCCAGCGAGCGTATCTGGACTCCGGTTACGTTCACTCGGGACACGTAAGGTTCATTCGCCACCCGGCTGCACGAACGTGGACTAGAGAGCAGTTAGCTGAGGCACGTCGGCATTTACAGGAGATCCTATGCGAATCGTAGAAACTGATAACTTCGGTGGCGACTACCCTAATGAGAAGTTCGTCAACCTTCCTATCATGAGCGAAGAGGCGTGCAAGGCAGTCTGCGAGGTTGTGAATAGCTTCTGCTCTCCTCCAGGACACGACTGCCCTCGCTACTGGAAGGTAGTGCCGAACGATTACACTCTCGTACCTGGATTTGAGCCATGAATGAGTATCTCCAATGGCTGGTAATCATCGCCCTGGTGCTTCGCCTAGTGTGGGTGGAGCGGGTCATCATTCAATCGGATCACATCGCCCTCGTCTATACGAGGGCATCCCTCATCGTGATCTATAGGACACTACTCGGAACGGATCCTCCTGATGTTAAACTTTGACAAGTTCGTATACTTCTGCCGCCTCCAACTCGAGACTGGAGACTACGACGCCCATATCCCATTTCTCACGCAGCTGAGAGACGAGTATCAGCTGCCTGCCGAAGAAGCGATCCGCCTCGCGTTGCTGTACATGGCGTACTACAACGAGGGCTCTGCATGGGTCGCGTTCACGTATCACACGATCTACCCATGCCTGGCGGACGTGCCGATCGATCCTCAGCGTCGCAACCTGTACTCCACTCAGGAGCGATGGTGGCACATCAAGTCTCTACGTGATAAGGCTCCGTGGACCGAGAAGCTAGCGGCAGTCAAGGATTGGCGTGCCTTGCTCGACTACGTCGGCTCGGTGTACGGCAATGGCCGCTGGGCCACGTACACGACTAGCGAGCTCCTGATGCACATGGCCAACCTAGACGTCCGACCAAGCTCGTTCGAGGTCATGCAGTCGTCGGGCCCACGCAAAGGGCTAGAATGGCTGGGTCTAGAGCCGAGCGAGAAGGCAGCCGAGAAAGTCCACAAGGCCCTCGCTAAAGAGGACATTCATGTCCAATACTCCCAGTTGGAGTCTTTGCTCTGCGACTGGGCTGGCATGAACAAGGGTACGTTCTACGCTGGCCGCAACATCGACCGGCAGCAAGGCCGCATCCTGAAGGTTGCGAAGCTCTCGAATGCCACGTACTTCACTCAGCTGTGGAAGGTACGAGAGAAGTGCTTCCCGATGCACACGCTTGGCGAAGTTCACGGCTGGGAGGGCATTGACAAGAAACGTTTGAAGGTCTACAAGGAGACCGGCAAGGTACTCACCCCATCGGAGGATCGATGAAGTTCACACTAGGATACCACCCAGAGCTCAACGATGAGCTCGATAATCTACAGAAGGTGTACGAGCGGCTGGGTGTCGAAGTCGAGCGATACACGTCCGAGACCCATGACTCGGTGTTCCATAGGGACGTGGCCGCATGGACGCCACAAGGCATCATCAAAGCCAACATGGGCAAGCGATCCCGTCGCTGGGAGCCGACCGTGTGGTTTAAGAACGCCAAGCTACGACGCGACTGCCCACGCCGCAAGTACGCTCTGCGTCTGGATGGTCACAACCGCTTCGAAGGTGCGGACCTGCTGTGGGTCACGCTCAAGAGGGCGATCGTGGCGTGGGGTGCTCGCACGAGTGGGCCGGCTGCGCACCTGATCAAGACGTGGCTAGAAGGCCACGGAGCTCAGGTCACGCTGGTCGCCCTGCCCATGTGGCATGACCAGCATCTGCTCGGTGTGTGCAACGCGATCAATGGCAACGTCTTCCACTACGGGGACGTCGACAACGATCGCCTCGATGCGGTCATCCTGCCCAAGGATGAGTATCCGCTCAAGGGCAGCAACTGGGTCTGCGTCGGCAACAACGTTGTCATCAACGAGCGATGCCACAAGACGATCCAGCTCATCGAGCAGTACGCGAACGTCATCCCCGTCCCTATCAACAAGCTGCTGTTCCACGGAGGTGGAGTCGCATGCGCTACTGGAGTGATTGACTATGCTGTATAATCTTCGTGGGCCGAATGGGTCAGGCAAGTCTCATGTCGTGCACGAGATCCTTGCCCACCATGGCAACACTCACAACTACATCACCGACCCTCTGACAGAGGAGGTTTGTGCCACGAACGTGGCCGATCTGAATCTGTGGTGCATCGGGATGTACGCACCGGAGTTGTTCAACACCGGCGGTTGCGACTGGTTCCTTGCTGGCAACGGCGGCAGCAAGAAGCGTGTCGATGACCTGGAGTACCTGCTTGAGCGGCTGGTCAAGGGCATCCCCAGCAAGAACATCCTCTACGAGGGGTTCATGGTGTCGGGCACGTATGGCCGCTGGGGCGACTTCGCTCTACGCATGAAAGCAGAGGAGAGCGTGGACACGACGTTCCTCTGCCTGGACACGCCAGTCGAGGTGTGCTACGACCGCATCGTCTCTCGGCGAGCCAAGGTCGGCAACCACAAGCCTTTCAACGGAGACAACCTCAAGGCCCTTCACCGCCAATGCTGGAACAACTACAAGCACCTGGAGCGGATGGGCTGCAACGTTGTGATGGTGCCGCATGAAACCGCCCCTGAGTTTGTCCATGGAGTGCTCCGCAATGCAGCTAAATCCTGAGCTCGTATACGAGCCGCGTCGCATCATCTCGATGGTTGGGCCCAGCAGGTCTGGGTCCTCCATCATCAAGTACGCTCTGTCCCTCCATCCGGAGCTGACGAGCCTAGCTGGAGAGGAGGAGCCATACTACAAGCTGGCGTGCAACGGGTATCCATGGCATGATAGTGATGAGTTCTACATGGCTAACATGATGCCACTCATCCGCATGTGCATTGCGAATGAGCTGCATGGACACAAGCTCGCTGAGAACCGTTGGTGGCTCCAGCATCACGGCATCGAGGAACGTCCGTTCGTCAGTCCAATCCTGCTGGCTAACGTCACGGACACGCTGCTGCTCAAGACCCCTCAGAACGTGTATCGACGCACTGTGCTTGAGAAGCTATACCCGAAGGCCAAGATCGACTACATCGTGACGCGACGCAATCGCTACTGCACGATCAATGGCCTGATGGACGGGTGGATGAGCAATGACTTCGAAGCTAGGGAGCTCCGTGAGCCACTGCGGGTGATCGAGCACCAGAGCAGCGATGTCCTTGATTTCAACTGGTGGAAGTTCGACATGCCGCCTGGATGTCGTGTGCTGAGAAGGTGGCCAGTCTACCTCCATGACATCTGTGCCTTCCAAGCAGACACCGCAGCCAGGTATGCTGCTGAGCAGTACAGTGACGCTCTCGTGATCGACTACGAGAACTTCCTCATGGACTGGCGTGGAGTCACTCAGTACGTATGGGAACAATTAGGTCTTGACAAATTTGACCTATCTGGACACAATTTGCCAGTCCTGATGGCCACCGATTCCCCAGGTGTAGGACGATGGAAGGAGAAACGTCCATGGCTCTCAGAAGTGTGCTGACCGTGGGCGACGTGGCCCGGATGTGCTGCGTCGCCCCTCGTACTGCTGTCATCTGGCTCGACCAGGGTTTGATCAAGAGCTGGCGAGTGCCTGGGTCCCCGGACCGTCGTGTGCACCGCATTGACCTTGAGCACTTCATGCGTCAGAACGGCATGGAGATTCTGCTAACGTACCCAGAGCTTGTGTATTCTAAGAGCAAGAGAGGTATTCGCTATGACGATGACGATGACGATGAGTAGCCCAGGTATTGAGTCCTTCTGGGCATTCGCGAACGCTCGGTGGGACCTGCTTGTTACTGGCGAGACGAAGGACCCGATCCTGCAGAAGTACAGGTTCACCAACTGCCACCGCTGGTGCGACAGAGTGAGCCAGTATCTGCTGTCGCAGGTGCTGCCTGGTCTGAATGACGGGCCCTACCAAGGCATCCACCTGATCTGGCGTCTGTCATTGTTCAAGACGTTCAACCGCATCGGCACATGGGAGAAGCTAGATCGGGCGGGGCTATGCGATCTGCCAAGCAGCCCAGGCATGGTTGGTGCCTACCTACGAGAGATCGGCGACTGCCTAGCCGACGGCGTGTGCTTCTCCCCAGCCTACCGCATGTGCATCGGCCGCAGCACGTACGGCTTCAAAGAGAAGCACCGCAACTGGGTGTTCGCTGCATGGTCAGTGGCCGAGAAGTACCAGTCGCTGCTCAGAGCCACGCGGGTGCGGGATCTGTATACCGAGCTGGTGCAGCTACCTATGTTCGGCAGGTTCCTGGCTATGCAGTTCGCCACAGACATCCGCTACGTCACCGGAGCGAAGGAAAACTCGTTCGTCATAGCTGGGCCTGGCTCGCGTCGCGGCATCCACATGATGCATGAGGACCTACGGGACCGCATGGTCATAGTCAATGGTGAGGACACGATGTATGCCGAGCGGATCTACCGAGTATGGGAGAGCCAGAACGGCATGTTCGACGGTCCTAAGCTGGAGCTGATGGACATCCAGAATCTCTTCTGCGAGTACGACAAGTACTCACGCATCAGGTGGCCAGAGATTCAGTTGATCGCCAAGGAGAAGAAACGCCCCAAGCAGAACTACACGCCTTCGCCTCGTGGGCGGATGAAGTGGCCTGCTGACTTCGTGGAGCCTCGCCATGGATGATCTACAACTCACAGCATCGTTGCGTACGAAGTATCCCCAGGTCATCTGGGTCACTGGCAAGGCTCGCAAGCTACCTCGGCAGTCCGGTCGCGTCGTGGTCAAGCTGAAGTTCGACATCTCCACTGGCGAGATGCAGGCCAAGGTATATGCTGGAGTCAGGCATGGCACTCCGTGGCTTCGCATCAGCGGAGTGGAGCGAGAGATCGAGCACGCCATGCGGAACTGCACCGGCGATCCTCGGGTGGTGATCGAGACGGATGACCCACGCACGGTCGTGAACAAGCGTGGTATAGACCTCGTGGAGCAAGGCGGTGGGAAGACCTATCGCATCAACTCCAGGTGGTATGAGTGCACGTGGCCGGATCATGACGTCAAGGTATGGCTGCGGTTCGCCACAACCACCAAGAGCCGCATGAAGAAGTGGTCGTCGGAGGACAAGAGCAGACTGCTGTCGTCGGGGCTGTACGCATGGGTGGTGCAGTTCGACGACGATAGGAATGCTGTGCGATTGAAGTATGCGTTTACTACATTCGAGACGGAGTGGGTGGCTCGGACACCGCCGTCGTTTCTAGCCTTGGTCGCCAGTGCTTGCCGCTATGCGGATTCGAGAGCATGGCACCGCATGGATATGGAGAATCTATGATCTACGCTTTGTGCCTGATATTTCTGGTCGTTGGGTACGTGGCTGGGAAGGTGCTGGGGTGCGGAGATGAGGTCGAGTTCATGTACGAGCTGCTGCTCGTGAGCCGTCCGCAGACACGACAGGAGCTGCTTGACTGTGGTTGGACATCGAAGCTTCTGACTGTGAATGAGGTGCAGATGCTCGCGGACGACTTCAATCTAGGACCTCAGTGGCCAGGAAACTTGCGATCTGATATACGTTTCAACGACCCTTGAGACAGCAGCATGTGCAAGTCGCTTCACGATTTCGTTGACCCATCCAGCCTAAAAGCTGGACCGTGAGCACCCCCGGCCCGGCCTGATTTTAGATGCCGACCCCCTGCTGCGGGCGGAGGGCGGGGGGTAAGCTTAAACTCGTAAATCTGAAATACCCTATAAAAATAGGGTTTTTTCGCTTAAACTCGGCTGCTTGCCCTGCTGTTAAAATCGGAACCGGATTTGTGCGATTTTAACAGCAGGGCGAGCCGGGGCATGAGGTGGTTAAGTTGTTATTTTGTATAAAGATGTAAGATTTCCGAGTTTAAGTTTTTGACCCCCAGTCCCCTCTGGGGCGAACTGGGCGGCATCTAAAATCGCGGTTTGGGCCAAAACCGCTAAACTGCAGATTTGGGCCGTTTCATGGTCCGCCGTTAGGATTCGCAGCGTGAATTAGTTAGGATGATCATTAGGATGTCGACCGACGAGCGATGGAAAGCTCTTGCCGCTGGAGAGCGGCTTGCAGCTAAGATGCGTCACGATCCGTGTGCAGTTTCAGATGTGATTCTTCAAGTCTTCGAGCAATGCTCTGAGACCTACGAGGAGTCACGCGGATCTTTCAAGTGGTACTTCATTACATGCCTTCGAAGGGAGCTAGCCAGGGTGCGTAGAGACGTGCCATATGAAGAAGAAATGCAAAGGAAGGGGAATTCTTTTGGACATTCTCCCCTCGAAGACCTAATTAGGTTGGAGGGCAAGGACAAGCCAGGAATCTCCGATGCCTTGGCCAAGCTTGATGCAGATGAGTACGACCTCCTTGTGGACGTGTATCACAAGGGCATGACTCTCTGGGAGATAGGCGTCAAGCATGGCATCGTAAAGCAATCAGTATGGGCTCGTCTGCAACGAGTCCTAGCGAAGCTTCGAAATGAAATACACCAAGCACCTTAGTGCGTCGCTCCGCAAGCGATATACCGAGCTACAGGCGGAAGCCATAGGCTCCCTCTCGCTCAGGGATGAGACCGCACTCTACCAAGCGATCCTCACGGAGGCAGTCGAGAAGCATGCCAAGGTTGCGGACGAGCTCGCGAGCACTACGGATCTCAAGCAGAAGGCTGGCCTGCGTGCGTTGCTTGATGTATGCCAGTCAGAGATCTTCTACGTGGGGAACCAAGTCCGCGACATGGTCCTGGCTGCGTCGAAACTAGAGAACGACGAGCGGTCGTACAACCTCTCGCTGGTCAACGGATTCACTGCGACGATCCTGCAAGAGTTCGACGCCATCCTCGCTCGCATGTCATTCGTGACCGAGGTGGACGTGGCAGAGATTCGTGCTCAGTTCATGGCTGGTGCGAAAGAGAAGCTGCTTACTGTGCAGTCCACAATCAACCAAGGGTCTATCATCGACATGGCGTCCGGCATGCCTGCTGACATGGAGGCACGCATGATGGACGAGGCTACTGCTCCTCGGAGGATCGCGTGAGCAGTCTGCCTCCTGCGTGGCATCAGCTTCGCTACCATGAACTTCAGCACAAGCTGTGGCATACGCGTGAGCGGAATGTCATAGTGTGTGCTGGTCGTGGTAGTGGTAAGACTGAGCTCGCTCGCCGACGTATCGTACGTGCCTTGCGGGTCAAGAAGGAATGGCCCGACCCTAAGTACTTCTTCGCACTACCCACGTATCCTCAGTGCCGCAGAGTCGCACGTGAACAAATACTGAGCCTCATACCTCGCGACTGGCTGGTTAAAGTGCCTGGCGAGGGAGCAATGGAGTTCAAGACGGTATTCGGATCATGGCTGTTCTTGGTAGGTCTCGATGAGCCAGCACGTGTGGAGGGTAATCAGTACGATGGTGGTGTGGTTGACGAATCAAGTGATCAAAAGCCTGGCCTCTATGCTCGTACTCTTCGGCCTGCTCTTACTCATCGCGAAGGATGGCTATGGCGTATTGGCGTCCCGAAGAGATTTGGTCGAGGGGCTCGTGAGTTTCGGTCGGCATTTGAAAAGGGAACGCTCGGCGTCGATGTGTTCACATGGCCATCATGGGACATCCTCCCGCCAGAAGAAATCGAAGTCCTGCGTCAGGAGCTAGATGAGAAGGACTATGCTGAGCAGATCGGAGGCAAGTGGGAGGACGCTGGTGGCAAGGCATACCACGCATTCTCGAGGGAGAATGTTGACGACACAATCCAGTACGACCCGAAGCGCATCCTGTATGTAGGCAGCGACTTCAACGTCAACCCGATGGCATGGGTCATCGGTCAGAAGACCGACAGAGGTTTCAACATTATCGACGAGTTGTGGATACGCAACACTAACACCCAAGAGACACTGGATACGCTATGGGAACGCTATGGAGAAATGCATCGAGGTGGCTGGGTGTTCACTGGCGACGCTTCGTCTCGGAATCGGCACACCTCGGCGTCCTCCTCGGACTACGCACAGATTGCAAACGATGCAAGGTTCGGTGCCCGTATCCGATACGACAAGAGCAACCCAGCGATCAAGGATCGACTGGCAGCAGTGAATCTGCTGTGCAAGAACGCGGCGGGGGATAGGCATCTCAGGATTCACCCTCGTTGCCAGCACTTGATCGAGGACCTTCGAACACGGTCCTTGAATGAGTGGGGCGAGCCGACTCCTGCTGAGTCTGGAGTCAAGGAAGACAGTGGCCACGCATCAGATGCTATCGGGTACTTGGTGTGGGCCTACTACCCAGTGAAGCGGCAGATGGCTGCCGGCGATCGGTTGATTGTTGTGGGCTAGCTATGAAGAGGAAACGAGGATGTCGCGGATGCGCTTACCGTCGGGCGTGGTTGAAGCGAAGGTTGAGAAGGATCAGACGATCCTTCCGCAAGGGCTAGAGCTAGCCTACGATCTGCCTCAGACAATCGAGCTCGCCTTCTGTCCTACAGGACCAGGCGGTGGCGTCGACAACTCATGCTCATCGAGCGAAGGTGGCGGTGGCGGTGGCTACTCCGGAGCTAATGCAAAAGCCCTCAAGGGTCTAGATGATAACATTGCCAAAGCCATCAAGATGCGTGAGAAGGCGAAGGCAGGTATCAAGGCGGCCAAGGCCTCTGGCGACAAGAAGGCCTTATCCAGGTACAGGAAGCTTCGTGCCCAGGCCAACAAGCAGATCGAAGCATATCAGCAGGAGAAGGTCAAGCTTGGTGGCAAGGCTGAGCACAAGACATATCAGAAGGTCAAGGCGGCTCAGAAGAAGATTGCAAAGATGCCTGCTGGTCCAGAGAAGACTGCAGCCATCAGCGAGAATGCTAAGTCCGTACCGACAGTTAAGGGTGAGGCAGCAAAGACTACGTTCAATGCGTTGGGCGTCGTGACGAGCTCGTGCTGCATCGATCCTGAAATGAAAACTACCAAGGGGATGCAGTCTGCAGTCAGGAGGCAATTTGCAGATTTTCATGAGCAGTTAGGTGCTGGGGAGACAAACGCACTTCTATCGTATTCTGGCGTGGGGTACACCAGCATCAATCAAGGCCTACGTGACTCGAAGGGCACTAAGGTGACTGCTCGTATAGCGAAGATGGATGATGCGTTCGCTAAAGCACCAGCACTAGAGCAGGATATCGTGGTGGCTCGTGGCACATCATCTGGCGGTGGTCGGTGGGCTAAGCTGAAGACAGGGGATGTCTTCCAGGATCATGGCTTCGTGTCTACATCCGTGAACTCCGGCAAGGCTTTTTCAGGGTCGACACAGATCAAGATTAGAGTGCCCAAGGGTTCGAAGGGCATCTTCATGAACGAGTTGCTGTCGGAGCACTCCAACGAGCGTGAGTACTTACTGCCACGTAGCAGTAAGTTTCGAATCACTGGAGTTGAAGTGAATAATGCTGGCGTTCGTAACATCCAGATGGAGTATATCCATAATGGCTGATGATGACAAATTTCTAGCGGACGACGATTTCGAAATCATCGAGGTCGCGATCCCTGAAGATCCCGACGAGGACACTGATGAGTAAATTTCAAACCGGAGCTCAGGTTGTCGTCTCGTCTTCGAGCACGAATTCAGACAACAAAGGGAAGATGCCTCGCGATGGTTCCAATGATGGGTACCGTCTGCAGCGCATGTTCAAGGAGATGCTTGAGGACCCGACGATCCGGCTGGCCGTCGACGTCATCACAGCCATGCTCAAGAAGATTCCCTGGACCGTCGAGGGCGTAGACACCGAGTACTGCACTCGCATTTGGCAGCAGATCGAGAACCATCGGGAGCAGATCATCCAGTCTGCATTACGAGGGTATCTCCGCAACGGGTGGCGAGCATTTGAGGTGGTCTACAAGCTGGTTGGGTCTGAGTATGAGATCGCTGGCCTGAAGCCTCTGAAGGCAGACCTAACTGAGCCTCTTGCATACGAAGACACAGGCGAGTTTGCTGGCGTCGAGAACAGATCTGTGGATGGCAGAGAGATCGTCGAGATTGATGAGCAGCACGTGCTGTTTATCAACTTCGACAACGAGTGCTGTGGGGAGCTCGGGGATCCTTTGCTTCGCGTAGCACTTGGTCCTCATATGAAGTGGACCAAGTGCGACGAGGGTGCTCAACGATACGATGCCAAGGTTGCTGGTGGCTTCCTATTCATCAAGTACCCAGTCGGTGTCACTCCGTTCGCTGACAATGGTGGTGCCGATACTGACAACAGCTTGATCATGGCTGCTGTGGCCAAGCAGTTCGAAGCTGCTGGCTTCGGTGGCGTGCCCGTCAAAGTGGACCCAGACACAGGAGAAGTCATCGACGTTGGGTGGTCCGTGGAGCACATCGCTGCTGGTGGGGGACTCCAGCCGAACTTCGTTGCTCGCGAGAAGTACCTGGATGCTCTGAAGCTCAGGGCATTCGGCATCCCGGAGCGATCGGCGACTGAAGGTACGTTCGGCACCAAAGCTGAGTCGGAAGCTCATGCGGACATCGCTGTCCTCATTAACACGGATCGGCTAGGCTACATCGTCTCCTGCATCCACAATCAGATCGTGCGTCGAATGAACATCGCCAACCGCGGCGATGCTAATGCGGCACGCTTGATCATGGGAAAGCTGGATCCTGCCGACCGCGAGCTGTTCTCGGCCATCTTCACGTCGTTGATGACCGACCCAGTATTCGGAGAACAGATCGCGAGCCAAGTCGACGTGCCGTTGCTGCTTGATAAACTAAATGTTCCTACAAAAATTCAGGATGGCGGACTGACATCTGACCTAGATCCACTATTAGAAGTAGAGGACACCCCAGGGGTTGATCAAATTACTTCTACAAGTGGGAGGACAGATGACGCACCGACCGTACCCAGAGTTTCAGCTTGAGTGCATCACTACACTCGTTGATGTCGCTCGCCGTGGAGCCATTCGAGAGGAGCTGCCTGTCGTAGCCAAGTGTGGTTACGAGCTTGGTGGCTCAGTGCTGAAGGCCACCATCGGCGAGCCGGATGACGTGCTTGTAGGCTCCGACGGTGCCGAGCTTGACTCGGACACCGCTCTCGCTCAGTGCCCAGTCGAAGATCTCGACGAAGCCAAGTCCTGCCTGGCCACGGCACTGCCGATGGTGGAGGAAGGATCCTTCGGTGCTTCCGATGGTACCGAGGCTGACGCCAAGGCCATTGATCCTGTGCTTGTGTCGCTCTTCATCCAAGCAGCGATGAAGGCGATCGAGTACTGGCTGAGTCGGAAGGGAGGCTAGTTTGAAGAGGGCCTACCCAATCTTCCTGTGTCTGGCCATCTGCGGGCTCGCCCTCAAGGGATCGAGCCAGCCATGGCCAGACACTCTGCCTACCGCTCAAGCAGCAGTAGCAGAATCGGTGGTCGAGCCGAGCTCGACAGTCACAATCGAAGTCGCCACGGAGCGATTCGAGGAAACACCTCGAATCGAAGTCAAGCCGAACTACAAGGTCGGCGAGAAGATCGAGATCAACTTCGTCGGCGACACAGTAACGGACGCGGAAGCGAGCTTGCATTGGACTTTACCTCCCACGGTTCAGTCGGAAGCTGGTTCGAGCGACGGGAGACGCCTACTCGTGTGGGCGTCTCCCGGTTTATACGATGTCAAGCTGAACGTCAGCTACTCACTCGATGTGCTTGTGCCGGATCCTAATGATTCGACCAAGACAAAGGTTCGTCGGCTCGTGCTGCCGGCCTATGAGTATGTTGCGACGTTCAAAGTTGGTGACGTTCCTGATCCGAAGCCGGAGCCCGATGCTCCGTTGACTGGTCTGGCTGCGTTGGTGCCGGACAGAGCGAAGCGAGTAGCATGCTCCGAGTTCTTCGATGACTTGGCTCAGGCTGCTAGCGAAGGAGCGTTCACTTCGACATCGCACTTCCGTGCCGCGTATCGTAAGGCTATTGCAGACGCACAAGCCTCGGGAGACCTGCCCAAGGGGATCGCAGCATTGGATGCTCCGATCAGCACCCGCATTGGCACCGCTATTGGCCTCGCTGACGGACCGCTAAATCAAGCGGCTCTCGTTGCCGAGCTCAAGGCGATTGCGAAGGAGCTTGACCAATAACATGGGTCGCGAACTTGGTAAAGGATTCTATGCTTGGCCGGATACCTCTGGTGTAGAGCTCTCGACTGAACGGGTCGTGGAGATGTACCACGAGGGGTATGCGGGTGCGTTCCGCGATCCCGAGGTTAGCGACGAGCTCAACCAAGAGATCGAGAACCGAGGTGGCACTGTCGACGGCAACGCTGTCGCTTCGCAGTACAACTTCATGGAGGCTGGTGCTGGTAAGCTCACGATCCTGTATCCTTCCATCGTGAAGAACTATGGGCTTCGTGCGTTGACCAAGCCAGGTCAGAAGACTGGCGACTGCGTCTCGATGGGTGGCCGCGACTGCTGCCTGTTCATCGTGTGCTTGGAAGCCGATGCTGGTATTCCCGATGAGGTGACTGGAGTCGTCGAGGGAGTGCCCAAGGTCAGCGACATCGCTGCCAGCAATGGAGTGTTCGGCAACGAGGGCATCTACTTGCATCGTGGGCACAACGACCAAGGCATGTCCTGCTCACAAGGTGTGAAGTGGGTGATGACCAAGGGCGGCATCTATGTCCGCGAGAAGTATCCCGAGGCAGATCTCGAATCGTACAACGTGCAGTTCGAGATGCGTGGGAGCAAGGGGTCGCCTGCTTGGCTCGACAAGATCGCGAACCAGCACGTCATCCGAGATGTCACTCGGCCGAAAGGTCCGGAGGCTGCTCGAGACTTTATCTCGCGTGGTAAACCGCTCTGGACATGCTCAGGTCTTGGTTGGTCGGACCGTCGTGACGCTAACGGCTACGCCAAGAAGGGCAAGGGTTGGTCGCACTCTTGGCACGTTTGCGGTTATGATGATCGGCCGGAGATCAAGAGCGAGTATGGTTTCCCTCTCGCTCTTGTCGGACATCGCTGGTCGATCTGGAACTCTGGGGGACGTGAGATCTTCAAGAGTGCGTCCTTGGTGCCGCCGGAACTGGTCGGGGCATGGAAGGCACTTGGGCTGATCGCTCCAAGTGGCAACATCCTGATCCCTGAAGGGTACTGGTGGGTTGATGCTCGCTTGTTGAATCAAGCGGACCTCTACGCTCTCAGCGGGGCTGCTGGTTGGCAAGGTTCGGCTGTCCCGGATTACCTCGGAGGCATGCAGTAACGTGAAGTACGTCATCGTCCTCGCTCTGTCCCTGTGCTTCGCGTGCCCATGCGAAGCTGGCAAGTTCTCTGTGATCATTGCGAACGCGGCTGTCGCGACAAGACCCAACGGTCCTGCTCCGACGCCACCGAACAGCGTCTGCTCAACTTGCGATGGGACTGGGCGATTGGGCGATGGCACGATCGAGAAGGTGTGTCCTACTTGCAAGGGCACTGGCAAGAGCGTGACAACGGCCACCGGAGCGGGAGTCCGTGCGGGTGCTCCCGCTCCGGTGGATGGGCAACTGTCGCCACGCGGCCAATGGGTGTACGTGGAGTCGAAGCGGCAATGGCTTCCGGTGACTAGCGGGAATAACGCTCGGTCGCAAGGTCACTGGGAAGATCGGGTCGTATGTTATGGCGACCACTGTGAAAAGACTCGCGTGTTTGTTCGTGACTAGCGAGCGTGTGGGAAATGTTATGAATCGTCTTGTTATTGCGACGCTTGGCGTCCTGGGTATTGCAGTCATGATGGCGATGGCTTCGCCTGATGTCGAAGCCTCGACGGCGTCCGGCTGCTCGGGAGTCGCTGCTGCGTCAAGCTGCTCTGGTTCGTACGCAAGCCACGGCCACACCGGTCCGGTTCGCGGATGGTTCGCCAGAGGAGTCGAACGTCGTCAAGCTCGTCGTGCTGCTCGACAAGAGGCTAGGGCCGCACGTCATGCTTCGTATGCTAGTTGCTCAGCTCCGGCTGCCGCAAGTTGCTCAGCTCCGGCTGCCGCAAGTTGCTCAGCTCCGCCGATGGCAGCACCAGACTGCGCATGCGAGAACTGCGAATGCGAGGCTGCTCCTGAATCGCCGCCAGCGATTCAGTAAGCAAGCTTCGAGACTGGTTATTAGATACTAGATACGAGAGGGGCTGAGGGACCGCAAACCTCAGCCCCTTTTTAGACGTTAGCCGACGAATGGAACAGTAGACGGGGTCTGGCTGGCGATGGAAGAATGGTCGCATCAAACTATATTCATGGCGTGCTTCGTGTCGGCTGGATGCAGCTCGCTGAGTGCTTACGCATTCTCTACCGTGGATAGCGGCAAGCCTTTTGAGTGGACTAAAGCCTGCAAGTACCCATTCTACTTCGGTTGCCTTGGTGTCTTCTTTTGCATGCTCGGGTTTGATTTCCTTGGCGGCAAGAAGAAATGGTACCAGGTTGTCGCCACTTCGGGACTAATCGGATTGGGAGTGCTGTCCGTTGATTTCATCACGAACCTCGCACGAAACATCGTCACAAACATTGCTAATGCGCCTGGCAAGAAAGGCGAAGAATAAATTGCTCCCGCCTAGCCCGCCGGACTCATGTCAAACACCTTCGAATTCGAATAGAGTCACCGCCTTGCTAGTGGGGTATGGTGCTCTGTTCGTAGCGATCGCCTTGCTGGCTGGAGCGTTTGCGGACGCTCGCCACAAGGATCAGCAAAAGGCCGCTCAACTGGAGGCCATGACCGAGCAAGATCGTGCCGAGAGCATGATCGATGAGAACCTTGGCTTCGGTCGGGCAATCATCGATGCTGATGGTACGATCATAAAGTGGAGTGGGGCACTTCCTAAGTGGACTCGCTGGACTGACGCAGTCGGTAAGTCTCTGCTGACTATCATTCCGGAGAACATGAGAGAGGTGCATGTCGCAGCATTTAATGCTGCTCTTAGTGCCCATACCGCCGACAATGCGCACACGACTCTGGTAGTGAAGTGCGAGCTACCCAGGATCGATGACATGAGTAAAGTGACTCATGTAACGATCGTGACTAATATCGTGCAGCCACTTATCGAAGGCGGGAGGCCGATGGTCGTGGCCCACGTGTACCGCACCAAGTCGGTGAAAGAAACGGATCTGGCGGCTATGAGGAGTAACAAGTGAAGCAGCTCATCCTATTGATCGTGCTAGCCCTTGGCTCGACGCAGGCGTTCTCTCAGGAGTTTGTCCTGCAACCAGGGAATGCTCAAGCCCTCCGCCCGCTAGGAACGAGGGGATCGACTCGGATTACCGAAGCCGAGCTTCGTAAGTCCCAAGGCCTCACGATCCGCATCCGTCCGGACTGGATCTGGGTCAATGGTAAGTGGGACTGGGCCTTCCCGGATTCATGCATCCAGCTATGCCGCAAGCTGGGCAAGAAGTACACTCTGCTTGTGATGGGTGGAGGATCCGACCCTCTCAGTGCGAACAGCCGTGCATGGTATCTCGCATGCCTTCGAGAGATGGGCAAGCGGTACTCGTCAGACCCGTTGTGCTACATGATCCATGCCTCAGGCGGGTCGCCGACTGGGCATAGTGAGGAGCTATTCTGGAGACCGATGCCTCCAGCGGCTATGACCCTCAATAAGGATCTGATCAAGGAGGCTGCTCTCGCTTTCCCGACCCAGTACGTCTCGATGGCTGGAGCAGCTTCGGACCCGGCAGCTATGCGTGAGCTTGTTAAGTACGGCGAGCAGGTTGCCAAGGATCGCTTCATCTATAAGATCAATTCTCTGAGTGCCAAGACCGATCTAGACTGGACTGGCCGACGATGGAAGGGAATCTTACTCATGACCGATGCTGCGGGACTAGGTGCAGACATTGGGTTTGAGATGCTGGATGCATCGTCGGCTTATCGTTTCGGAGGCACTTGGCAACAAGCCATGGCTAAGAAGGCCGAAATCGAAAAGCGTACTGGTAAGACGACCAAATACCTGGCTCGCTACAGACAAGATCTCTAATGGACAAGCTGATCCTCAGCTGGCACATTGCGAACAGCGGGCCCGACATCGGGAGCACTCGTGAGGAATTGCGAGATGGGTGGCCAGCGTACATCAAGAAATATGTTCTGCCGGGGATAGCATGGGCTAGGGAGTCTGGCATTGAGCCAGTCTTGTACGTGGCCCACCCATTCGGACAGTACGCTACCCAGCCTGGCGACCCTATGCACTTAGACGCATGGGACTGGGCCAAGGCTGCCAAGGCTGATTGGTTGATCAACAAGTTCTCCACTCTGACAGGGTGGAGAGGGTTGTCGGATGTAAGGAAATACGCCTACGTCGGTGGGATGCATCTGACCGACAGGCTTCGAAACTTGACTGGACTTGAGTTCGGGCAGGTGGTAGAGAGGAATTTGAAGCCGATTGCGGACGCTGGGTTTAACGGGGTGTACATAGATTGGGCCGAGAATGCTTTGGCCCATCCGTTCAAGCACCCTAACGTGCCTAGCGAGTCGCTGCCTACGAGATCCGTAGACACTGTCACGCTGTGTGCTGCTGACAAGATGTTCCCGGAGCGCACTGGGATTGAGGCTGCCCCCAGAGCATTCCCGGACTTTCGGATGCTGTGGGACCGCAACGTTGTGATGCAAGAAGAGGCATGGCAGCTTCGCTATGGCCCTGGCCGTCATAAAGAGTGGAAGGCACTTGGCTTCGATCGTAGTGTTCTGAAGGGAAGCATATGGCGGACGCTAAAGTTCAAGGACGACCCGACAGACACTCTAGCCGGTGCTCGACAAGTTCTGGCTGATGGCTGCGTCCCTGTGCTGAACCCATTGCCATTCATAGTTAATGGAATAAAGGCTGAGGAGATTCTTCGGTAATGGCGAACATATATTGCAGCTCCACCGCCACCGGATCTAATAACGGCACCAGCTGGGCGAACGCATACACGTCGCTTACCACAGCCCTGGCCGCAGTCACGAGCGGAGATAACCTCTACACCAATGCTCCGTTCTCGTCCCCGCTGACTGGTTCGTTCTCGCTCTCTTCAAAGCAATACGTTCGCATCATCGGCAACCAGGGACCCAATGGGGAGACCTGGCTGACAGCAGGCCTCAAGGCTACGGACTGGTCCAATTCTGGTGGCATCTGGTCAAAAGGCGGGTTCTCTGCGGAGCCTACTGCGGTTAGCCATGACCTGAAGCAGGATGATCTTGCTGGTACTGTAACTAGGTGCCCGATCAACGCATACAGAGCCGCTCATGCTGGGCGACTTGGTTTCTCCGCTGACAAGTGCAGAGCTTGGTATGGCTTCTTGACTAAGACCTCCGGCACTCAGTCCAGTCCTGGTGAAGGCGAGTATGGCTACAGCGGAGGCACTCTCTACATCAACCCAATTGGAACCCCTGTTGAAGCGGACATCGATTCGAAGACGATCTACCACAACACGACGGCAACGCATGGTCTGAATTTGCTGAGCTGCTCGAACTGCTGGGTAGTCGGCGTAAAGTTCTTCTGGCACGTTGCTCGCGATGGCAACAACGGCTACTCTTTGCGTGGTGACAACTGCGTGGACGTTGAGTTTTACCGGTGTGAGTCTCACGTAAGCGGGTGGCATCCGTTCGGGTTCGCTGGCACTGGGACTGGCAATTACAACTGTCGCATCACCGAGTGCCTGGCTAATGGCATGACTGGCGATGAGACGACGACGAAGAACTTCGGCTCCAACGTATTCTACCAAACCAATACCCCGCCAACTCGCTGGGGTAGTAACTACGGCAGCCGCAACCTGTCGATCCTGATCCCGAGACTTAATGCCTCGGGTGCTCCAATGATGACCGGGTTCATCAGCAACCCGATGGTTTCTCACTCGTCGAGCGGTAGCTTGTATACTGGGGTTTACTGGACGGACTGCACTGGCATCGATTTTACTGATGACCTAGTGACAGGGCACTCGCTCACTAACACCGCCACTGGCACCTGCGTTAACCACGCTAATGCTCCGGCGGTTACTAATGCAGACCCATCAACTTACAGCTGCCACGTTCTTCGTTGTGCATTCTTAGGCCGACTCGCTCTGTCGCCTGGTGCGATAGAGTATAGGGGTTGCCTATTTGATCGCAGTGGCTGTGCTGCGGTATCTATGAACAATGGTGTGTCTGCGTCATGGACGCTGATCGCTGAGAACTGCACGTGGCTAACGGGCAACTTCACTGGCGGGTCTACGTCATACATGAACAACCTTGACAGCGGAGATTACTTCAAGGTGTTTGGCACCCGGTCTCGCATCTTGATCGAGGCATCCACAGCCAAGAGTGCGTTCTGGGGGCAAGCGTCTGACGTTGGCGGCAGCTCAAACAACATTTACTTCGGTGGCGACATCGACAGCAACGGGGCCACTACTCACGCTGTAGTCCGGGCAGCGAATGGCACCATCTACTCGAATAACATTCGAGATCTGGTTAGCATGGGCAACGTTCGGTTCGGACCGGGCTTGGAAGGCGTGCTCTACCACTCCAATACCGGTGCTGTCCCAACGCCCCAGAACTTTGCGTGGTGGATTGCTACCATTGAAGGTGCCTCGACGGACTTAGCACCAACGACGTTTAACTGGGGCTCGACCGCAGCTGAGAAGGTATCTTGGCTTCGCGATAAGTGGTTAGAAGAGAACATGCCACCACGAGCTTTCGCTGGAATGGCTTCTGCCGGAGGTTAGTAACATGTATCGATATAACGTTCAGTCAACGATCCACTTCGTGTTGCGTTCGCTGGCTGATGGCTCGCTGGTGACAAGTGCCACGCCTTCGTGCTACGTCGCGAAGGACAGTGGGGCTCAGGCGTCCGCGTCCAATGCTGCTTCGCATCTTGGAAATGGCCAATGGGCCCTGACGCTGACAGCGACCGAGATGCAAGCGGAGATCCTCGGCGTTCTCATTACGGCCTCAGGATGCGTTCCAGTTGAGCGAGAGATCAACACGTCTTGGCTTCCGGCTGTTACGCCTGGTGCGGCGGGAGGCGTGTTCATCGCTGGCAGCAATGCCACTACTACGGTAAACTTCACAGGCAATCTATCCGGGTCGGTTGGCTCGGTGACTGGGTCGGTTGGCTCCATCTCCGGTGTCACGTTCCCAACTAACTTCGCGTCTCTTGGCATTAACGTCAGTGGTCACATTAGCCGTGTTACCTTGGCTGACACGATCACAACTTACACTGGCAATACGGTTCAGACAGGCGATTCGTTCTCCCGCATCGGTGCCACTGGTAGTGGCTTGACTTCGATTACTGGAGCAGTGGCTGGCGTCCAGTCGGACACGACCACATTGACTGGTCGACTGACGTCGGCTCGTGCTGGGTACATGGACAACCTGAACGTCGGTGGCTCGGTAGCATCGGCCAGCGACGTCTCGCTAGTATACGGTCGATTGGGAGCACCGGCTGGTGCGTCGATCTCTGCGGACATCGCGGCCAAGGCTACCCAGACGTCGGTTGATGACATCCCGACCAACGCTGAGTTCAACGCCCGAACGATTGCTGCTGCTAGCTACGCGACAGCGACATCCGTCGCCGACGTTTACAGCCGCCTAGGTGCCCCGACTGGCGACTCGATTGCCCATGACATCTTCACGTTTAAGAACGACCTAGTCGGTGAGATTTCTGTTGTGCAACTCGACACTGATGAGATCCGGATCAAGCTGCCGAGAGATGACGCTAAGATCGCTGGCGAAGGGTCGACAGCCAAGAATCTGGATCAGGTCTCAGTGGAGGAGACGTGGACCGACGAGGAGAAGGAGCAAATCCGGTATCGACTCGGTGTCGATGGAACGCGATCTACACCGGTTTCGGCGGAGCCAGCTGTGCTGCCGCTAACTTCTAATGGTGTGACCAACTTCGAAACGTTCTACAATAACGGCGGGAACGCGTCTAGCAAAACGATCGCCAACGTCACGGCACCGAAAACCGTCACAATCACTATCCCATCTAACTAGGCCCGACACCATGGCTCTAATTACGATTCCACTGCTGGATGTCGATGGCATTCCAACCGAAGCCGAGTCCGCTCTGCTGAGTGACCCGACTGGCACCTTCGGGATCCGTCGGGTTGACAACGATGAAGTCGTCGTTGCTGACGGAGCAGTCCTGTCTCTGGTAGGGGAGACCTACCAGTATGACTTCGACGATGCAGAGGACGGGGTTGAGTATGAGGCCTGGTTCGAGCTGGCGTATGACGGAGATATCTATCGCACCCAGCACTTCTTCGGCGAGGGTGGCCTCACTCGAACAGTTTCGTTCAGTGCGATGAAGGCAGGAGAGCTCATTGACTTCACTGGGTCGGAGCCAGACTTGGCGTCTCCCGCTGGCAACTTTGGTGCGAAGAGTCTGGATGACAACACGACTCTGCTGGCTTCCGGTGCGGCGATGAGTCCGTTGGACGGGTCCCGGATCTACATTAGAAACGTTCCTGTCTCTAGCGAAGATGAAAGGCTAAAGTTCTACGTTCACTCGATCGTGGATGACGTGGAGTACTACATACCAAGCACCACGGCTGCGGTCAACTCGGTCATTTTGGCGATCGGTCGCTACACCGACAGCTACCTGATCGGTCAGAGGTTCGGCGTCGATAACGTTCACCTGTGGCTTAGCTCTCCTCAAGATGACAAGGAAGAGCCGACTGACTACATCCGCCGTGCGTACGACTTCATTTACCGTGCCGAGAGCATGCTAGACGACGGGATCAAAGGTCCGTTTGTCTCTGGTCCGTACGAGATCACGGATGATTACCCAGCCATCCCGGATCTAATCCAGAGGCTTGCCACCGATCTCGCTGGCGTTCTAATGTACGAAGCTCGCGGGGTCGATGACGTAGACCCAATTACCAACCAAGCCCAGCATCGCTTACGTTACGTCAAGCGAGACACTATGGACACGATTCGCCGGATTCAGATGGGCTTGCAGCTTGTCTCAGGATCCGGCTCTGCGTCCCCAACACAGGTTCCGATCGTAGGTGCCGATAAAGTCTACAGACCGTGGCTCCGTTCACTCGATTGCTAAGCTACAAGCTCGCGACGTTGATCGGGCAGTCAATCGAAGCGGTGTACTAGCGTCTCGCCTGTGGCGGGCCGCGAAGGACGCTGCCGATTCCAGATTCGTTCATGGTGCAAACGGTGTGATTCGCGTCAAGCAGTTCGATGAGGAACTGCTCGCTGCGGCCACCGATGAGCTAACGGATCTGATGGCCTATACGTATCTGCTTCGCAAGAGGCTCGGCAACCGACGTCGGTCCCTTACCAAGACCCGCACTATCAAGCTTGCCAGCCCTGTGCATCTACTTGCTCAGCAGATCGCTGGGCAGTTCGACATCAACCTCGGAAACGTCAAGGCTCGGTTTGAGCCGATCGCTAAGAAGGGCATCCAGAAGTCCGCGTCAGACATTCGCGATGCGATGAATCGAGCTTTGGCTGTGACTACTCAGAAAGGCTTGCCAGCCAAGGCGGCCACTAAAGAAGTAATCGCGGCCATCCGTAAGCATGGCGTCAATCCTCGCAGCACGTCATACGTTGAAACGCTCGTCCGGACGCATTCCGCGATCAGCTATGGTGCCGCTCACAAGCTAAGCTTCGCTGGTGACGATGATTTGTGGGGCTTCGAATACGTGACTGTGGGCGACGATAGAGTCCGTCCAGAGCACGAAGAGCTGGACGGCACTCGCCGCAAGGCTGGAGATCCTTTCTGGGATAAGTACTGGCCACCGAATGGTTGGAACTGTCGCTGCCAAGCAGTCGCAATCTACGATGATGAGTCAACGCAAACCTCGGTGCCGAAAGGGATCGCTATAGACGAGTCCTTTGAAGGAGATTTTACCGAATTATTTTAGACATCTTCACCCCTTTTCCTATAATTAGTTATGAGCAACCGACCTTGGACAAAGACTAAAGAGCCTCTAGTCTACGAGAAGGAGTGCCTTCCCGTCAGAGAGATCACTCGTTGGGTCTCCGATGATCGCGAGCCTCTCAAGGTTCGCGTCAAGGAAGAGTTCATCCAGAACATCGTAGATCAGTTCTCCGTTTTCCAAGCCAAGGGGATTCGAGTCCCCTTGTACAAGACGCACAAGGAAGATCCGGACAACGATCGCGGCACCGTGATCGGCGTCGAGGTAAAGGAGAACGCCAAAGGCGTGCCGTCCCTGTACGCCAAAGTCAAGTTTCACAACGAAGATTTCAGAGACAAAGGCCTTCGCAACGATGTCTCTGTTCTCTGTCCACCGAAGTTCAAAGATGCCGACGGAGATACCTACGAGTATCCGCTGCGGCATCTTGCTCTCACGAGCAAGCCAGTGGTTCCGGGTCTCGAAGGATTCGAACCTCTGGTGCTTTCGTTTGACACTCCGTCCGGCCTGATGTTTTCGGACGAAGCCCCTCCAGAGGAGAAACCCAAAGTGAACGCAGAAAAATGGGCAAAGCTGCTGGCCCTCTTGGGGATTACCCCGGAGGAAGGCAGCACGTCGGATGATCAACTCGACCTGGTCGTATCGGCCGTCGAAGAGTTGACCGCCGAAGAGGAAGCACCGACCGAGGAAGAAGAGCCTGTGGCTCTCTCGTATCCTCCGTTGATGGTTGGCGAGATGGTAAAGGCCCGCAAGTCCATCGTCGATGGCTTGGTCACGGCCAACACGATCACCCCGGCTGTCGCCAAGGATCTCACGAGCCAGTACTGCACGAAGGAAGCCGTCAAGGCCGACCTTCAGTTCAGCACCGAAGACGACTCGGAGACCGAATTCGACCGCACCGTGTCTCTCGCCAAGAAGATGGCATCGGATCGCCCGCTCGCTTCGAGTGGTCGCCGGACCATCAAGCTCTCGCATGAGGACGGCGAGAACGACAACCCTTTGGTTAAGGCAGCGAAAGCTGCTGCGGCCAAGGCTGCCAAGAAGTAGCGAACGTTCGCTGACACGATTTTCATTCATGATCTGCTGACCGAGTGGGAGCGGTCTTAAGGAGTAAGATTCCATGGCGAAGAACAAACTGATCGGCACGCCGGTCGAAGATGAGAAGGTCATTGGCGACCTGATCTTGTGGGAGGTGGAGCAACGCTTCACTCGCACGACTGTCCTGCTCGAAGCTGGGACGTATAAGATCGGCGATGTGATCGTCGACGCCCATCTTGATCCTGGTCCGAGTGCTCACGGCGGGATTCCTCCGTACACTGATGGCATCTGCCTTGAGAACGTTGAGGTGCCGGACGATTCGGTCTCGACCTACGAGATGCCGATCCTGATCGCCGGACCTGCCTTGGTGAACCTCGACGAGGTCACTCGCACGAGCGATGCGGAGAGCGACTCGTCGCTCATCACACGTCTCGCCGATCTGCGTGGCCAAGGTGTCCGGTTCGTTCGCGAACCGGCTGTCCAGGATACGCAAGATCTGTTCGGCTAAGCACTAAGCGCAGCCGATTAACAACAAGCTTTATTGAGCCGGGTGGGAGCGGCACTGTAAGGAGAACTCGACAAGATGATCGATATTTTCAACGACGACGCCTTCAGTGCGCACTCGCTTACTGAAGCAATCAACATCGTGCCGTATGCTCCGCGTCGGCTCGGTGCGATGGGTCTCTTCGCCACGAAGAACCCGCGGACCAACGTGGTCTTCCTCGAACGCAAGGGTGACATCTTGAGCTTGCTCGAGACGAAGCCTCGTGGCTCGGGCGAGACCAACAAGCGTCCGGCGACTCGCCGGGACTTGATCCCGATGAGTCTGTCGCACATTCCGCTGGACGACGCGGTCCTCGCCAGCGAGGTCGCCGGTATCCGTGAGTTCGACACGGAAGACCAGCTGCAAACGGTCTCGGGTGTGGTCAACGAGAAGCTGACGCATTGCCGCCAGCTCCACGAAGTCACGCACGAGTACCACCGCATCGGTGCCATCAAGGGCGTGCTACTCGATGGTGATGCGGCGGCGACGGAGCTCTACAACCTGTTCGATGTCTTCGGCATCACGCAGGAAGAGTTCTACTTCGATCTGGAAGGCGATGGGGAAGGCATCAAAAGAACGTGCCTCGACATCATCGCCTACATGGAAGATCTGCTCGGTGGCGAGACGTACCAATACGTCCACGCCATGGTCGGCAACAACTTCTTCCAGAACTTGGTCAACAACGACAAGGTCGAGCTGGCTTATTCGGAGCAGCAAGGCTACAAGTTCCAGATCGACCAGCAGGGCACTGGCACGATGGGTCGTGGCTCGAACCAGGTGTGGTTCGGCGACATCCTGTTCGAGAACTACCGCGGCAAGGTCGGCGGTCGTTCGTTCATCGGCGAAGACGATGCCCACTTCTTCCCGATGGGTGTCTCGGATCTGTTCCAGCAGCACTTCGGTCCTGCTGAGACGATGTCCGACGTCAACACCGCCGGCAAGGACATCTACGCTCTGCAAGAGCGGATGAAGTTCGACCAGGGTGTTGAGATCCACACCGAGAGCAATCCCTTGATGATCTGCCGCCGGCCGAAGCTGCTGGTGCTGGGTCACTCGGACGCTGAAGAGACCTAATATCTATGGCTGGTGTGAGGATAAATCTCAACGGTAAGCTCGCCCGATTCAACCGAATTGTATCGGGCGGGTCCGTTGAGGTCATCTCTCGCATCTTTCAGTCGTGGACTAAGATCTTCGGTGCGTTTATTCGGATGCGGTTTGTCAGAGCGTCTCGTGGAGACGGTACGTGGCAACCGCTTGCCGAGTCGACGATTGCTCGTAGACGAAAAGGTAAAGGTAAGGGCAGCCCAGCGATCCTTCGGGACACTGGGCTGCTCTTTATGCATCTGACGCCAGAGGTCAAGGGTCTGGCGATCAAAGACTCGGCTCCTAAGTTTGAGGCCACTGTAGAGTTTGGTGGTAACGCGATCTATCCCGACGGCGGGGTCTCGACTTCAGACGTAGCTGGGTTTCATCAGGAAGGTGGAGGATACCTTCCGCAACGTAAAATCATCGTACCTCCTGACGTTAAAACAAAAGGTCAAATGGCCAAGTCGGCCAAGAAGATCATCGCTGACGAACTAAATGGCTGATCCGTTCTCTCAACTGTACGACCGAATCGTGAAGGTCCTGAAGGACTACAGCGATCAAAAGTATAGGGTGCTGGACTGGAACTCCGTTCGATCGCCGCAACCGGACGTGGCGTCTACAAGCGACATGCCTGAGTGGCAGGTTCGTCCTACAGGAGGCAATTACACGATCGGCGGTCGAAGCTGCGCATCTGAGTGCGTTCGAGACTTCTCGCTGACAATGACGACTGGCGTGCTTATCTTAGGCAAGCACATGCTGCCAGGCGAATGGGCTCTACACAAGGCGTTGTACGCCATGCAGTACGGAGCTCTAGACAGTTTAAAGTGGGAGGACCGCTCGTTCGTTGAGCGAGTGGAAGTAACGGGAATCATTGCAGGAATCACAGATCCTACTGTTGAGAGACAGATCAAAGGCTGGGCGAGTCAGTGGACAATCCGCACCTACCTATCATTCTCCAATAGTGATTTAACCGGAGCCTCTCCATGAGACGATCAGGCAAATACTCATACGTTGACGGCATTCCTTGTACGCAAGGTTGGGGTGTCAGTGCCAGGTCGAGCGTGTCTCGATACTCGGCTAGCTGCGTCCCTGGTGGTACAGCGACCACTGACGGCAACGTTGATTGGTCTGGGAGCGTGAACGGCATCGGCTACTTGCCTCCGTTCCCTGGTGAAGACCCGATCCCGTTCATCGGCGTCGCATCCGCCAAGTCTGGCGAGATCATCAACTACGAGGGAGAGATCCTCATCAGCGACGTGACTATTACGATCCCTGTCGCTGGTGGCACACCGATCACATGGTCCGCTAACTTCGGCGTCCAGGGAGAGCTGACCAAGTCGACGTCGACGGCATACGTTGACGATGAGCGAGAGCCAGGCCCTGCTGGCAAGCACGGCAAGGTCTCGATCGAGACGGTCCTCGACTCGAATACGTTCGGGGATGTCGATCAGGTGCAGAGCATCTCGATCATGTTCCGACGCGGGGTCGCCACGTCTGTTGAGGATGGCCTGGTTTACCGGGACTCCGGTAATCTCGAGGCCGACATCAACTTCGTTGTGAACAACGACGACCTGGAGGTTGCCGCCTACGCTCCGAATGCGGTCAATCGAGTTCGCATCTACGTCACTCCGTCCCTGTTCTACGAGTTCGATTCGATTCAGTTCAGCGAGCTCTCGAACTTCCAAGTCATTCGAGATCCGGTCACTATCATTTCCTACCAGGTCAACGGAATGTGGACCGCGTTGCGGGATCGTACCCCAGCTGCTCTGGGTGAGATCCTCCTGCCTGGTGGGGCACAACTCTACGGTGAATCATAGTCATGAGTGCTCTAACCAACGCAGGTGTCGAGATCGAAGTCGAGGGCACCGAGTACACACTCAGCCCACTTACGTTCTCGGACCTGGAATGGTTAGAGCTTCGTCTGCAAGCACGAGCTATCGAGGCTGGCCGACTAAGCATCCCAGACGACGTGTCGCCAAAGCAGCGGTCTGAGATGATGGACGTCATCTTGACCAACGCTCAGAAGATCAACGTCTTCAGTAACATCGAGAAGCTCTCAAATCCTACTGGATTCGTCTGGATCGTCTATCGGTTCCTGCACCATAAGCACCCCGACTTGACGATGGACGACGTTCGCGATCTGTTGCAGAACTCGGAGACGATGAAGAAGGTGACAGCGGTCATGCCGTTGCTCATGAATTTTAAAAAAGATCCGAAGAGCAAAGGCCCGACCAAGACTCAGACTCTAGCCAAGGGCCAGCGACGAGGGCAGCGGTCTTAAAGATCCTGATTGGTCGGCTGGGGATGCAGCCGAGCGAAGCGTTCAGTCTACCATTGTCAGTAATCTCCGTCTTGCTCGGCGAGGATGGAGGAAGCGAAGTGCTGAACTTCGCTGACACCGCAGCACTCAATAAATTCTTGGCTAAGCATGGCAAGTACTGACGTAGATCTAGACTTCGGTGCGGACTTCAAGGAAGCCAAGCAGGCACTTGATCAGTTCCTGTCAGAGGTAAAGAGTCAAGGCGCAGCTATAACTGGGGCTTTGGCTGCTGGTGCTGCTGCCGCTGCTGCGGCCGTCGTCATTGGTGCGTTAACTGCTGCGTATAAGTACGCAAGGGACAACCTGCAGGAATGGGTCGACACGGCTGCTGAGGCAGAGCTCGTACAAACTCGTCTAGGCATTGCAGTTCGAAACGCTGGGGAAGCTTTTCAGTGGACTGCTGAGCAGCTGGCCGAAGCTGCGTCCGCTATTCAAGAGCGGAGCATGTTCGGCGACGAGACGATCAAGCAGGCTCAGCAAGCTTTGATTCAGATCGGCTTGACTGGCCAAGCCTTCAAGGACGCCCAGCAGATCGCCGTCGATATGGCGAGCGTCATGGGCCAGGATCTCTCGTCTGCCGCGTTCATGCTTGGTCGTGCTCTGCAAGACCCGGAGCGTGGCATGATGCTGCTGCGTCGCCAAGGCGTCATCTTGACTCAGTCTCAGCAGGAGATGATCAAGAAGATGTCTGAGGCTGGCGATGTTGCTGGTGCCCAGGCTCTGCTCATCGCCGAACTGCAACGACGCTATCATGGTGCCGGCGAAGAGATCGCTGGTACGGTCAGCGGGCAGTTCTCTCAAATCAAAGAGATCATCGGCGACATCGCTGAAGAACTTGGCGGTGTCTTTAGACCAGCTCTCGATGCCATCCTACCAGTCATCAAAGCGTTGCTGACTCAGACTAAAGAGTTTGCTGCTTGGTTCAATGAGAAGTCGAATGACTTCTTCGGCCCATGGGTTAACACCGCCAAGGTTGCGTTTGCAGATTTGCTGGCTTCGGTCCAGGCCACCGCTGGGTCTGTCGTGAACACGTTCCTTATCATGGGTAAGGAGCTTGAAGTCAACTTCAAGAAGCTCCAGTACATGTTCTCTGTGGTGTCCGGCGGGGACGATGCTGGGGCGTTGAAAGACTTGCGTTCAGTCGAGGCCGAACTGACTAGCTTAATGAATGGCCCAGGATGGAGCGAGCGGCAGAAAACGAACTTCAAGGCGTTGATGGAGGGCATCTTCGGAGGACCTAAGAGTAAAGACCCTGACGACATCTTGGGCGATGGCGATCCAGCAATGAATGGGCCTGCTCAAGCTTTGAAAGATGCTGCTAAGGACTTGAAGGACACAACGAAGAACACATTCTCTGGCGGCTTCGAGGATGTGCAGCAAACGTTCGAGCGTATCCAGTCCGCTCGTACTGGTGGAGACATTCAGGTTCGCCAGCTGAATGCCCTAGAAAAGCAGATCATGGAGATGAAGTTCGGCAACGATCAGAATGCCGAGCAGCTTGGTGCCTTGATGGACATCAAGAAATCTCTCAATGGCGGCGTGAATGTGAGGCTAGCATAGCGTGGGAACATGGATCATAGGCTCCGAGGATCTCCCTGATCCGCACCCGATCGCTCATAGCGAGCAGGAGGACTTCGGGACGGATGCGTGGACTGCCTCAGTGCAGCTAAAGTGCGCATGGGAGGACCGCTTCGAGACCCTGATGGCTATCTTAGTCAGTGGTCTTGAGTGGCCGTACGCCCCTGGTTCTCGCATGTTCGTATCTACAGGATCGATCTCGACCTTTCAAGAAGAGAAGGTCGGGTCGGCTGACAATCTGAACACGTACACGCATGCCATCCTCACCATCAACTTCAAGCGTAGCTCGAACGACGAGGAGAACGAAGAGGAGGAGATCTACTCGGAGACGATCGAGGATAACGGGCAGCTGCTCAAGCTGCCTCCTCGTAACGTCAACGACACCCTAAATGATTGGATATTCAAGTGGGGAGAGGATCCTAACTCGGCTGCCCTCACTCCGGAGGAAGCTCCGACGCTCTTGCAGATGGGCATGGATTATGTGGTCAAGTGGAAGAACTTGTCTGTTATCCCTGCTGCGGTCCTGTCGTTCAAGAACCATGTCAATCAGGATTCTCAGGTGAGTCCGTCTCTTGGGTTGACGTTCCCTGCGGAGACTCTGCTTGGCACCAGTGCGGTTCTGTCACGCACTACGAATGCAGCGTTTGAGGTATCTGGCTGGGATCTGGAACTACGCTGGTCGCATCGAGAAGAGGGCTGGAACAAGTTCTGGAATCCGAAGACTGGGGCCTATGAAGAGATTTACATTCATGGGCCGAACTTCAACCTACCAGGCACTCTGTACAAAAACTATCCTCTGATGGACATGTCAGGACTTCTTCCGTAATGCCTGATTTCTCTCGCCTATCCTCCAATATGTTTAAGAAGGGCGATGTCCTTCGAGCGGAGGATCTACAGGCTCTCGCTGATGCGATCCGTCGGCAGGTGTCTTTGCCGGTCGCGTTTCAGAACGGGGCTATGGCTCTCCAGGCTCCGAATGTCCCAACAGCGTCCATCGGCAACATCATCCTTGCTCGTGCGTATTCAGCGGTATCGGCAGAGGACGAGGAGTTTCCGTTCTACGATGCGATTCATATCGTAGGGACGTCCCCAGCTGGGGGCACTGGCACAGCGAAGAACTTCTGGTTTGAGTCATTCGAGGAAGGCGAGTACACGTTTCTGTACCAGAACCAGGCCAACGGAGATTGGATACCTGCGAAGACCAGCGGTGAGGACATCATCTGGTTCGAACTGCTTGAGAACAAAAGCTACACCGATACGTACGCTCTCGCTGCGGAAGTAGTTGGTGGCTCAGCTACGGAAGCCGAGCTATTCGTGCTGGACCCAGACGGTCTGCACTTCGGTCGAGGGCCAATTGATGGTGCGTCTGACGACACGCCTGGCTACCGTGGCTTCGCTCTGAAGCTATACGACGACTACGCGTCGTCTGGCCTGCCTGGCTACTTGATCATGTGGATGGAGCAGCCAGCCTACATGGCGGTTGTGACTCTGCTGGAGGACTTCGACGAAGACGGAACCAAGTGCGAGCTAAGCGAGGAGCTCATCTATGGGGCTCCTACGCGAAGTCGCCCTCCGTTTCATCGTGAGACTGTAGACGATGACTTGGAGGAAGGGCAGTGCCGAGTACTAGATGACTTCGGATTAGCCAACTACGTTCGTGCCCGCCAGGATGATCGTTGGCTAATCATCTGGGAGGAGAACAGCGAACACTTCGTATTCTTGCTGCCGCACCACGAAGTCAAACTACGATACAAGGCAACGGGCCTGACGGTATCGTCCTCGATGCCGGACTTCGTCATGACGTCGCCGACGGCCCTGGTCGGCCCAGCAATCACCGGCGACATCACCGTAGACAACAATCCGAAGCTTCTCAATGATGGCGATCCGGTTTTCGCTATGCGAGATCGAACGTCGGCGGATCTGTTCACTACCGCTGACATGGGAAACTTCGTTCCTGCTCTGAAAGGGCTAAAGGACTGGGATGCCGGAGTCAATCTCCCAAGGTGCCTCTCGCGAACAGACGCCGACAAGCTCGTCTGGGAGAGGCTTGAAGTCATCCTCACGCAGCTTGACAACTACGATTCCGGTAACCCAGATCTTGTCGTTGGCCATGATGGAACGAAAGCAGTCTGGGTGCCTGCTGACACCGGAGGAGGAAGCGGAAGTGGCGGAGGAACTGAATACTCTGCTGGCTGCGGCATTCAAATCATCTCCTCATCTATCAGCGTTAGTAACACAGCCCTCGCTGGCGAAGGCCTCATCCCGGCGGAGTCCGGGTGCGCACTTGATGTCAACGTCGATAATTGTACACTCACAATTGTCGACGACGTTGTCCAAGTGGACTTGGAATCCATTGCTGGTGATGGCCTGATAGCAGAGACGAGCGGTGGTGCTTGTGAACTAAAGATCAACTATGGCTGCGGTCTTGAAATCGACACCGATCAGCTAAAAGTCAACCCGGCGGATCTGGCTGGCGATGGCCTGGTCAATACCACTGGGTGCGCACTAGAAGTAGCCGTCGGCTGCGGTCTGACAATCAACGGTGGTGCTGTTGAAGTCGACCCGGCGGATCTGGCTGGCGACGGACTGGAGGTTGGTAGCGGTTGTGCTCTGCAAGTCAACGTAGGCTGCGGCCTCGTGCTCGTCGAGGGAGAGGTTCGCGTAGATGCGAACACGCTAGCCGGCGATGGGCTAGTGCAAACCGGCACGTGTACGCTAGCAGTCAACACTGGGTGCGGCCTCGAAATAGTGGCCGACGCTGTAAGAGTGAAAGCGAGCGATCTCGCTGGCTCCGGTCTCGGCACCTCAGGCACGTGCGGTCTCCAAGTCAACGTTGGCTGCGGCCTAGTGATCTCTGCGGATGCAGTCGCTGTCAACCCGTCGGATCTTGCTGGCGACGGGCTAGTGACTGGTGCTGGGTGCTCGTTGGCTGTTGGTGCCGGATGCGGCATCACTGTGGCTGCTAACACCGTATCCGTAAACGTTGCTGCTCTTGCTGGAGCTGGCCTAATTCCAGTGACTGGGGACGGTGCCTGCGCACTGGCTGTCAACGTTGGCTGCGGCTTAAAGATCGAAACCGATGCTGTGCTGGTGGACCTCGCTGCCCTTCTCGGGGATGGCCTCACTAACACAACGGGATGCGCTATAGAAGTCGCAGTCGGGTGCGGCTTGACAATCAATGGTGGTGCAGTAGAAGTCGAGGCTTCAGACTTAGCTGGGGCTGGGCTAGTGGCCGGGTCCGGCTGCGAACTGGCTGTAGGGGCTGGTTGCGGCATCGAAGTCAATGCAGATGCTGTAAGAGTCAAGAACACCGACATCGCTGGAGAGTACCTTAACCCAGGAGCTGGCTGCGTACTCGATGTAGAGAATACTGAAGTAACGGTCATCAAGTCTATCGATGACATAACCCTAACTCTCGCAGGCGGCAGCCTGACGGTATCTCTAGTATTTACCACAGTTACTCTCACCGTGTTGGAGCAGGCCGAGGGAACTTCTGGAAACGTCACAGACTTCGTAGCCACAACGGATTGCGAGTCATGATCCTCCCGACCTGGGTTAGTTTACCAAGACTCCACGGATCGAAAGCCGTGGCTATCCCAAGGCGTAGGTCCTCGTGGCTGTCTGCGTTTCCACTATTCGTATCTGGTGGTAGCCTGATCGAGAGGGATGGCGCACTAGGAACTTCTGAAGCCTGTTGCTGCTTGCCCGGCACTACTTGCTCTCCATGCACTCAGTGCATTCGAGGAGCATGGGTGACCATCCCGGCGTTCGCTTCGGGGGATACTAGTTCGTATACATGCGAATGCGCCTCCGTCGCTGGTACCTACTACATCCCGATCGGGTTTCCTGGGATCAATTGCACGCCAAGTGAACCCTACAACCCATCATGTGCACCTATTAGCAACCTAGCTACTGGGGCATGCTTGTGGGAAAATCGCCCTTCGGTTTGGAGTTGTACTGGCTGTTGGGAAGTCTACTGGGAGGCCATCCCAGGCTGTGATGATAATTCGCCTGGGGACTGCGTGGTGACTGACGGTGGGGCCCAAGCATGGAAGATCAGAGCGGCTATTGGCTGGGGAATTAGCTCCGTTAAAGAAGGCGGTGTGTGGAGATTTAGGAGCTATGTATCATTCCAAGATTTCGGATTCTTCGCATTTTGGGTTCGGGATTTCACATCCGCTCTGACTGGAGACACCGCGGACTGTTCTCAGCATAACGCCGACCTATCAGCACATTGCGGAGGAGACGTCTGCACGCCAGGATCTACCGCCAGCTTACTACTGGACTTTGGCCCATGTCCGTAACTAGAAGTGTGATATCCGGTGGTAGGGTTCTGCGACCAGGTAGCTACATCCTGGTAGATACGGGTGAAGATTTGCGTAAGAACTTCTATCCGCAGGCTCAGCACTATATTGGCTTGGGCACTTTAGTGGATAGGGTCCTGAAATTCTTCGGGATCACTGTGGCGAGATGGCTGTGGATCAAGTCGTGGTTCGTTGATAAGCCAACGTGCGGGTGTGCTGGTAGGCTAGCTAGCTGGAATCGAATCCAAATCATACGCCCGATCAAATGGCTCCGTTGGAAACTACGCGGTTCCCCGAAGCATTCGTGCAGCAAAGGCTCGCCCAGCAAAGATCTGTCGCGGATCAAAGTAAAGCATAGGTGCTCTTCGTCTGGTCGTGACGAGTGGGTTTTGCCAGGAAAGGAATGCCGGCACTGCGGCTTGAATACATGATCGCTCACACGCTGCTATTTGCAGACTCTCATCCGATGTACATGAAGATGGCTAAGGTTCTGGCAGCATCTATGGCTGCAGTCTCGCCATCCGTACCATTCGTTCTGAATGAAATCCGAGACGACGATGCAGATCTAGGTCGTGGGCGAATGCATACCTACAGGCAGAACACAAGGAAGACCCGCCACTTCGCAGATATAGTAAATAATTCGACAAATGGGGCTGAATTGCTCTTGCTTGATTGCGATATGCTTTGTATAAGGGACGCGGGAGACCTGGCTCTCGGTGAGCATGATCTGGCGATTACCTATCGCAATCAGTCTAGCAATCGGTACCTATTCAATTCCGGCGTGGTGGCTCTCAGAGTCAGCGAAGCAACTAAGGATCTGTGTACGGCATGGGACGAAGTTGCTCAGTGGCTGCTCAAGAATGAGCATGAGCATGCTAAGCTTCGCAAGACGTACGGAGGCATCAATCAGTCTTCACTTGGCTACTTGCTTGAGAGACGAACTGACATAAACGTACTGAAGCTTTCGACTCGAGAATGGAACGCACTGCCTTCCAACTACCCAACGTGCCTCGATGAGACGCACTTCATTCACATCATGGGGTCGCTCCGGCGGCTGGTCACTGGAACATTCTCATGCCGGGGGGAGTCCCCGCAGCATCGGATCGCGAGAGTATGGAAAGAGTACGCAAAGAGGATCGACTTCGGCAACTAGTCTTAGAGCCTCGTTGGCCCATATCTAAATCAGATGACGAGGAGCTGTCGAAGCATTTCAGCCAGTCAGCACTCAACAGCGTGGCGGGACTGCGAGACCTGCTGCGTGTAGTGGGTCCAGTTGAGCTCGCGATCGAGATCGGCTGCTTCCGAGGCGTCAGCACTGAGATGATCGCTCTGCACTGCACGAAGATGTACGCCATCGATCCGTGGCCAGATGAGCCGATTCGAAAAGAGTTCTTGATTCGGATGGCTCCGTACAGAAACGTCAACATCATTCAAGGCTACTCTCCGGAGGCAGCTATTCGGTTCGATGAGGCGTCGGTGGACTTTATCTACATCGACGGGATGCACACTAGGGAGGAAGTCGAGAAGGACATCCGTGCCTGGCTTCCTAAGGTTCGGCCCGGCGGGTACATCGCTGGCCACGACTACGTGGACTACAAGGACTCGTGGATGTCGAAGCACATCCAAGTGATCCCTGCCGTTCAGGCGACTATCGGTAATCCAGATCAAGTATTCTCTGACAGCAGTTGGCTATGGCAAAAACGTTGATTCAGGCGGTGACTGTCTCGGTCAACTACGCAGACTTTCTACAAGAGACTCTGCCGCATCTGATGCGAGTCGTCGATCGAGCAGTCGTTGTGACGACACCAAGCGACGCGGAGACCATCCGCGTCGCTGAGAAGTGCGGGGCGTTGTGCCACCAAACCGAATCGTTCTTCGCTGGCGGAGCACCGTTTCGTAAAGGCCTGGCCATCAGTGAGGGACTGGCAGCACTTGGCCCATCCGCTAACGATTCGTGGCTGCTGCACATAGATGCGGACATCGCCATCTTCGATCAGATCGACACTGACGGTCTGCACCCGATGGTGCTATACGGGTGCAACCGCTACTGCGTTCGCGGTCGCGAATCTTGGCAGAAGCTTCTCGAGTTGAGATCTGTTGAGATGCCGATCGCTGCTCAGGACGCTCCGTTTCTCAAGCCATATCCTCGTCGTGGTCGAAGAGGCGGTCGTCTGCTGCCTCCAGGTTTCTTTCAGTTGTGGCACGGCAGCAGCGGGGTCTCGTATCCTAGCCAAGCTCGAGACGCTGCTCTCGATGACATGACGCACGCTCAGCGGTTTCCTGAATGCCGAGTGATCGAGAATCTGAAAGTCTACCATCTTGAGAGTGATGACCACCAATTGAAAGCCAACTGGAGGGGTCGTGCTACTTCAAAGTTTTGAGCAAGGCGTCCTGACTGCTGCGGACTTCTCATTTTTCCCAGCGGTGTGGGCGACGGCGATCTCACTCCGAGAGCAGGGAGTGCCGTACGCCGTAGTAGACCATGGATTTACGGTTGAGCAGTTGTGCACGCTAGAAGACCAAGGCGTGCACATCATGGAGGATTGCGAGAGGAAGTCCTATCGCAAGACCGTCACTCAGCTGAGGAACGATGGGCCTCCGGACTCAGCTATTCCAGCTAGGGCATGGCACAAACCTAATGTATGTCAGCGAAGCCCATTCAAGCATACGGTCTGGATCGACGCGGACGCGATTCCGCTGCAAGCTGTCGACATGCTATTCGACCTAGGGAACTTTGTTACTGCGGATTACTTCGTCGACCCAGACTGGACGATCAAGAATGAGACCCGTTTGTGCAGGCGCATGGGTGGCCTGCTGAATCGACAATTCGCACTAGTGAACAACGGGGTGTTCGGATTCTCTGATGGGGCAGCATGGATCGAGGATTGGAGAGCCCATTGCGAGATCATCGTGAACGCTCCGTCTCTGTCTAGGAACGCCATATGCAGAGATCAGAGTGCTCTCGTTGTGTCTCTGTCTATGGGCGATCCGACTATACCGAAGCCGAGCGTCCAGGGTGAGCCGATGTACAACTGCCCAGCGGACGGACTTCGCAGTCGCCATTGCCACAGACGTTTAGACTGCTCGATCTCCGGACCGATCCTTTTGCAGCAAGCACGCGAACGCCATCCGAACGCAATCGTGGTTCATTGGATGGGTCCAGTGAAGCCATGGCTCATTCAAAGTAAATCAGATTTAAGACAAAGTACATCTTGACAAGCTGAATTCACTTGTTACAATGAGCCTCTGTGCCGCTCTTCGGCACGTGAAACGTGACACGAGACAAGGACAGAACGATGACAGAAATCTCTCGCCACCTGGCGGGTCGTCTGCAGCCGATGTCGGCAGCGACCTCTCAACTCCTCAGTGAAAATCGGCACCTCCATCCAGACGATCGCGTTCAGGTTTCGATCGTCCGTCACAAACTGAACAGCGGGAAATTCTCGCGACGGTTTCAGTTCAAGACGTTCAGCGTAGACGGACGCATCCCGTCAGCCGAGGCTTCGTCCTCATGGTATCGCAAGATCCCTGGCGGTTCCTACTACTCTCAATGCGTATCCGAGGCACCGATCTCGGACATCACCGTTCTCTGCACAGTTGCTGCGTGGGGACTCGACCGCATCTCGTTTGACCCAGCCGACGAGGACGAGGAAGCGAAGAACGAGTTCCGAGTGAAGATGCTGGAGTTCTTTCAGAACCAACGCGTCGCCAAGCTCATCGCGGACTTCAAGGAGAACGGCCAGATCCCTCTCAATGCTCCGGCTGGAAATCCGGACCGAGAACCGATGCCGCATCAGCGGGTCGCTGCGTCCTGCCTCCTCGAATGCGAGCAAGCGTTCGCATTGTTCATGGAAATGCGGACCGGCAAATCGTACTCGTGCGTCATGGCGATGGACGAAGACAGCGAGAAGCATCCGCACGTGATGAACCTCATCATTTGTCCGAAGAACGTTCGGACGAACTGGGAGAACGAAATCAAGGCGTGCACGACGAAGAAAGTGAACGTCATCACGCTGCGTCGCAAGAAGCTGGTCCGGATCAAGTCGCTTCTCGAAGCGTTCGAATTCCGCAAGGACTACGACTACACGGTCGTGATCGTCAGCTACGATGGCGTCTCACGCACGCTCGCTCAGCTCACTCCATTCACATGGCGATGGGGCATCGCGGACGAGAGCCACTACTTCAAGCAAGTCCGCACCGAGCGGTGGCAGTCCCTCGTGCAGTTGCGGGATCAGTGCCAGAAGCGAACCGAGCTGACCGGCACGCCGATCTGCAACTCCGGCATGGACTTGTACACGCAGTTCGAATGGCTGGGAGACGGCCACAGCGGGTTCGCGTCGTTCATGGACTTCGCCAACTTCTATGGCGTCTTGAAGAAGTCCAGGATGAAGCGTCGTGGCGGATCGTCGCCAGCACAGATCCTCGTCGGCATGCAGAACGTGCCGTTGCTGCAAGAGCGGATCGCTCGCTCGTCGTATCGAGTGACGATGGCAGAGGCACTGCCGCATCTGCCGCCTGTCACGAATACGGTCCTCGAGGTGGAGATGACCCCGTATCAGCAGCAGGTCTACGACCAAGTTGCTGAAAACCTGATTGCAGAGATCGAGCGGGATCTAGACCAGAGCGAGGGCCGCGTCAGCGTCAGCAACATCCTGACGCGACTGCTTCGTCTCGCTCAGATCACGTCTGGATTCGTCACGGTCGATGGCGAAGTGGACCTGGACACTGGCGAGGTAATCACGCATGAGATCGATCGCTTCGATCCGAATCCCAAGCTGGAGACCCTTGTGGAGTATCTCCAGGGGCGGAGCGAGACAAGCAAGACGATTGTATGGGCTGCGTTTGTTGAGAACATCAAGCAGATCCGTGCACGTCTCGCATTGGAAGGGATCGAGTGCGTCACGTACTACGGCCGCACCAGTGACGCGGACCGGGACGCTGCGGTTCATCGTTTCAACAACGACCCGAATTGCAAGGTCTTCATCGGGAACCCAACCGCCGGTGGCGTGGGCATAAATCTGTCAGGCCGTTGTCTTGACGAGAATGGGAAGCGTCGCACTCAGTGCGACTCCGTCTTCTACTACTCGCAGGGGTGGTCGAGTCCGGTCCGGATGCAGTCGCAGGCTCGTCCACGTGACAAGGACTGCGACTGGTCCGTCGAGATTGTGGACGCGATCGTTCTCAACACGATCGACAACCAGATACTGGATCGAGTGATCGGCAAGATTCAGCACGCCATGCAAATTCAGGACATCCGTCACTTGTTGAAGAGGTTGGTATGAAACAAGTAGCCTATCTGCTCGAACCGCCAAGGTTCGATGTGTCAGGACTCTACGACAAGTATGACGTGCGCATGGTCTTTGAGGACTCAGCATCAGTTAGAACGTACTTGTCGAGACCCGAGGAACTCTACAGACAGATCAAGATGTGGGCCTCCGGCTACTTCAAGCCGGAGAAGGATCTGTTCGTACTGACCGGCAACCAGACCATGATCGTGGTTTGTGCCATGGCGTTGCAGTCCACGCATCCAGAGCAGCAGATTCGATTCCTCCGTTTCGATTCAAGATACCAAAAGTACATGGAGCTAGTCATAGATGAGCGATGCACGCCAGCTGGCACTGGACAGTTACCGATCGATCAGACAGATCCATCACGAGACCTTCTTGCAGCTGACTCGACTCAAGGCTGCGGTCGCTAGAGACCGAGACATCGAGTCGGCTACCGACGCCATCGGTGTTCTCAAGAAGTCCTTTGATATGGTAAAGGACTTGAAGATGGAGGTCGACAAAGCAACTGAGCAGCTGGAGAAGGTTGTCTGTGCTTTGTACATGCGTGGAGACTCCATTGGAGAACCGATCCGGGGCATGTGGGTCACTGGGTCGCCAGGAGGAAAAACTCGCCTGAAGCTGCCGTCGAAGCAGTCACCTGAATACACCAAGTTCCTGAAAGACATCGGCGTCGATGGGCCATCCGCATCTGCTGGACTAGTTCGTCCGCACTGGCCATCCGTTCAGGAGTATCTTAACAAGCTTGAAGAGGAGGGAGCCAAGCTGCCCGCAGGCGTCGCGGATCCGAATCAGTCGGAGACCGAGTTCGCTGTCCGTTGCGTGTTTCACCGAGATGTAGATCTCGACTCACTTTGCGAAGGAGATTTGAATGTCGACTGAGTTGACAAAATCAGCGGGGCAGGAACGACCAGCGTTCCTTACTACCAACACCCCGGTGTTGGGTACGGAGGGTATGGCCGAGAAGGTCCGCCCTAGTTTCATGAAGATTGTGCAGAAGCAATCTTCAGACCAGCTCATCGAGCTGTTCGGGTCTGGCAGCATCATCTTGACGCCAGACAACGAGCTGGTGTGTAAGGCAGATGAGGTGGTGTCGTTTGTGTGCCTGTTCCACTTCACCGAGTTCTGCAAGTGGGCACCGATCGCTCTCAAGGGAACGGAGCCGATGATCGCCGACCGATCATTCGACCCGAAGTCTACGATTGCGATTAAGTCTCAGTCCCCATCGACGTGGGCTGAAGATCACCCGAACTATCCTGGTAGCGAGAAGCACCAGTACAAGTACCGGGAGCACCTGAACTTCATCATCAAGCTGCTCGATCCCGAGCATGCGCATCGAGAGCCAGTGCTGATCTCGTTCAGCAAGACCAACTACTCAGTTGGCCAGCGGCTGCTCAAGCTGATTCTCCAACGACGTGCCTCGATCTTCGCTGGTCGCTACCAGATCGGGGTTCGCATGCGTGAGGGCCAGGAGAATCAGTGGCGGGTCTACACCGTCGACATCGACAGGGAGGCCTCGTGGGTGGCAGACGAGACCGAGTTCAAGTTGTACGAGGACGCGTTCTCGTACTACAAAGATCTTCATAAGAAACGAGAGCTCGCTTCCGATTACGACGCCGACGAGGATTCGGAAGAAGCAGTGGTTGTCGACGCGGATGAGGAAGGTTCCGACGAAGTCCCCTACTAAGGATAGAGCATGCGCAGCTTTGACATAGCTGCCGTGCTGAACCGGGAAGGCATCGAATACGAAACGCGGGACAACTCGCTTCGTATTCGATGCCCTTTTCATGACGACTCAACACCGTCATGCGACATCTCGCAGCAGAAGCTACAGTTCATTTGCCGGTCGTGTCAAGCTCAAGGAGGAGTGGTAAAGCTCCTTTCGAAGCTGACGAACAAGCCTCGGCACCTTGTTCTGGCTTCACTGAAACTGTCGAACGACAAACCGGTTGATCCGGCAGCGATCAAGAGGTACAGCGAGAAGATTTGGTCCGCAACCAGTCTTCTCAGTGAGTTAGCTAAACGAGGGGTGTCACGTGATACGATCCTGCGTTTCCATCTTGGTGAGCATCAGGGTCGCATCACCATCCCTATCACGAATGCAAATGGTATGTTTACCAACATTCGTGCGTACCTCCCCGGAGCAGCGGAGAACAAGACAGTCAATTTGAAGGGTCGTGGCGTACAACGGCTCTACCCATTCGAGCAGCTAGCATACGATCGCATCCTCATCACCGGAGGCGAAGTCAAAGCTCTCGCTGGTCTGCAAAGACTCAACGAGCATGGCATTGGCTGCGTCACACTTACGTCTGGGGAGACGCAATGGAGTGACGAGTTCGATGACTATTTCGAGGACAAGCAAGTATGGGTCGGTCTCGACATCGACGACCCAGGCAGACGGGCGGCGGAGTTCCGCTGTAGGCGACTATCGACTGTGGCCAACTGGGTCGGCATGGTCGAGTGGCCTCTCGACAAGAAGAAGTATCCGCACGGAGATCTGAACGACTATGTAATGCAGCCTGACGCGAATCTACTCGCTCTGCTGGAGGCAACTCCAGTGTACGAGTTCGAACGCGGCAAGGCTGCCCTCGCTCCTGAACAAACGAAGCCGATCGACGTCCCCATCCGTGCAGCCTACTCGGCTAAGATGGTGGACAAGCGATTCTGCTCCACAGCGTTGATCCTAGCGAATGGTCAGGACGCATACTTCCTTCCGAAGGTTGTCGTCCCTGAGTGCGACCAGCGGCAAGAGTGCTGCCCTAGCTGCCCTATCTATGGAACTATGCCTGGGCAGGAGCTGATCGTGCCAGCCGAAGGCGAAGTCATACTAGCGATGATGGACTCCCCACTCACAACGAACACCACCTTGCTTCGCGAGAGCATGAAGATCCCGGACTGCCCTGTTGTGCGGTTCGAGATCAAGGAGAAGTACGAGGTTCGTGAGTCGCGGGTTCAGCAGGCTCTCGACCTGTCGGCCCAGGACCTAGACAGCGAAGCGGTGCCTGCGGTCATGGTAGGGACAACTTGCGAACTGAACGAGACGTATCGTCTGACGGGCAAGACCGTGTCGCATCCGAAGACTCAGAAGGGCGTCGCGATCGTATCGCACTCAGAGCAGGTTGCGGACGCACTGAAAGACTTCCGACTGAAGTCGCCCGAGGACATGCTCAGGTTCAGGCCAGAGGAGTGGAGCATCGAAGGCATCGACGCGTTGCTCGATCCGTTCTACAAGGAGATGTCGCACAACGCGACCATGATCTATGAACGACCGACGCTTCACCAGCTCGTCGACCTCACCTACCATAGCGTCCTTACCATACCAGTTGGAAACAATACCCAGCGAGGCTGGGTGGAGACTCTTGCTTGCGGAGATTCCTCTCAAGGCAAAAGCCTCACGTCAATCCGCATGGCAGACTTCTATCAGCTGGGGGAGAAGGTCGATTGTAAGAACGCGTCCGTTGCCGGTCTCGTGGGTGGGCTGGAGCAAGTCAATGGCAAGTGGTTCGTGCAATGGGGAGTACTACCGAGGCACGATCGGCGTCTGGTGATCCTTGAAGAGCTCAAGGGCTTGAAGACCGAAGTATTCGCGAAGCTCACTGAGGTTCGAAGCTCCGGACGTGCAGAGATCCCCAAGATCATCCGTCGCATTGCTCCAGCGAGATGCCGCTTGGTCGTCAACTCGAACCCACGCAAGCATGGGCTGATCTCAGACTACAGCTATGGCGTCTACGCACTGATGGAGTTGATCGGCAGCCCGGAGGATCTCCGTCGGTTCGATGCGTGCATGATCATCAGCAAGGCCGATGTCACTAGCGTCGGCGTCAATGAGATGCGCCCGCACCTAGACCCAACGTTCTCAGCTGAGCAATGCCGTCGGTTGATCCTATGGTGCTGGACGAGGCCGGTTGACAAGGTCATCTTCACTCCAGAGGCGAACGAGAGGATCGTGAAGGCGTCGAACGACCTGTGCGATACCTTCGTGGATGATATGCCGTTGCTGGAGAGGGCTGGCACCAAATACAAGCTCATGCGGCTGTCGGCTGCGTTGGCTGGGCGAACGTTCTCCTCATGCGATGAGCATGAGAAGCTGATCATCCACAAGGCCCACGTCGACTGGATTGAGAGGTTCCTTCGCAAAGAGTACACCAGGGAAGCGAATGGCTATGCCGCGATGTCCGCAAGCATCAAGCGTAAGTCTGCTCTGCATGACCAGGACGTACTCGCGGCAGCACTGAAGGCGATGCCGTACGCCGACGTCATGGTGGACCGGATGCTCTCGACAGACGAGATCGACCACCAAGATATCAGCGATTGGTGTGGGTGGACGAAGGACGAAGCTGCTCTGCTCATCAGCAAGATGGTCAGATGTAATGCTCTGAAGCGGCACGACCGCATGTATAGGAAGACTCCAGCGTTCGCTGAGTTCCTACGCGGACTCGACGTCAAACGCCCAGCCCACATCGAGACTATCAATGAGTACTAAGGCTTGCAAACGATGCCAAGGTACAGCTACGGAATGGCTGTACTTTCAGTCGCAGTATCGTGACATGAAAGTCGATCTGTGCACTGAATGTTTCGAGGGAGCGAGGGAAGTTTTCAACAAGTACATTCTTGGAGGAAGTAATGGAGTTAAGGAAACGGATTTACATCAGCGGGCCAATCAGCAAGGGCGATCGGAACCACCACCTGTACCAGAGCCTGGTGGTGGAGCAATCCCTATTCGAAGCGGGATTTGCGACGTACAACCCGATTGTCTCGATGCAGAGGCCATTCAACATTCCGTCACCGGACATGCACAAAGCTTACCTGGAGAATGACTTCTCCTGGGTGTACGCTTCGCATGCCGTCGTCCGTATGCCTGGCGAATCCGTGGGTGGCGACATGGAGACAGACTTCGCCAGGGAGAACAAGATCCCTGTCTACAGGATACCGGACGTGAACGACGGCACGATTGCCGATCTCGTCCTGACTCTACAGAAGGATTTGCTAGCACAATGACGCACGTAGACGATATATGGCCTGGCCTGCTGAAGCAGGCTCTGGCCCAGCATGAAGTTTCAGGAGGGCAAGGCAGCCTGCGTCAGATCGCTGGCTGCCATGTCAAACTCGATGGCTCCGTTGAGCAGTTCCTGATGAACCAGAGACGCAAGCTATCCCCGGTCTACGCATCGGCAGAGCTGCTCTGGTATCTGAAGCGAACCTTCTCAGTGGAGATGATCGCTGCGTATGCCCCGTCGTATGTCAACTACGCTGACGACGGCATCGCGTACGGAGCGTACGGTGGTCGCATCGGATATGGGTGCGACATGGACCAGCTACTTGGAGTGATTAAACTGCTGAAAGAAAGGCAGCAGACGAAGAAAGCTGTCGTCAGCCTGTGGCGTCCGAGCGACTTGCAGTACCAAGGCTGGTACAAGGACATCCCATGCACCATCTCATGGCAGTTCTTAGTTCAGCAAGGAAAGCTGGACATGATCGTCTCGATGCGTAGCAACGACCTATGGCGTGGATTCCTGTACGACGTGTACGTCAACACAGTCATTCATCGCTACGTCGCTGCTCGTGTCGGGCTAGATGCAGGGACGTACCACCACACGTCAGGCTCGATGCATCTCTACAACAGGGATGTCAAGAAAGCTGAGGAGGCCACCGAGTCTACGAAAGAGTTGGGTACTTGCTACGTCCATCGGCGTCCTCAGCGTATCGACTGCGATTGGAACGAGAAGCAGCTAGCCGCAGCACTGAACGCTGAGGAGTTGCTCCGTCGAACGAAGCGATCGATCCTTTATCAGTACCAGTTTATGGGCCTGCCTGATACGTTGACAGATGCTCTCGCATGTTGCGAGCGGCGGTTCGTCAACGAGAAGCGGCATTTATCATCACCAGCCCTCCAGTATGGATTGGACCAATGGGTTACAACTTCGACGACTGCGTAGAGTACGTCAGGGCACTGGCGAAGAAGTCAGTGTGCAAGCGGCGTGGTGTTGCTTGTATGATCATCAACAAGGTATCGGGAGAGACTTTAAGCTGGAGCACGAACGGTCCAGCTGGAGACGTGCCTGAGCTATGCTCCGGCATCAAGGATGGCTGCGGCTGTATACACAGTGAGGTCAACACGATCCTCAAGGCTCGCAACACTGGGCCGTGCCTTCGTGACAGACGAGCAGTTATGATAGCCACACGAGCACCTTGTGTGCCGTGCGCATCTGCGATCGTCAACTGCGGTTACATCGGTGAGTTCATTTACCTTGATCCGAGCGAGCCAGGAGCCGATGGTCTGGCTATGTTGCGTCGCTTCGGAATCCAAGTACGCCATCACAATGATGGCAAGAGCGACCAGCAACTGAAGGCGTCTGCCGTTTAGATGATCAAGCTCAGTAACAACGTGGTGCTATGCGAGACGGCAGGCGACTTGCCTTGCCTGCCGTCTCGTATCCACGAGCTATTCATGGACTTTGAGACCAGCTCTCGGCACTACGAGATCAAGTCTCTGAACCCATGGAAAGTTGAGAACTGCCGGCTGCATCTCGCTGCGTTCACGTGGGACGACAACCCAACTGTCTACTGCGTGCCTAGGCATCTGGCCAACGTGCTCGGCGACCTATTCAAGCGGTCGGACATCTGGATCAACCAGAACGTCAAGTACGACGTCCACGTTGCCTACAACGACGGTGGCTTTGATTTCCACGGCGAGCTGCATGATACCCTGACGCTTGCCAAGCTGGTCGACAGCGATCGCTTGTATCGAGGCGGCTATGGCCTCGATGCTTTGGCCAAGGCCTACTGCGACATTGATCTGTCTCCGTACTACACGATGATCAAGCGGTGGCTCGTAGGCACCGAAGACTATGGAGCGATTCCGATAGATGACCTAGCCGACTATGCTGGCAATCAGGTCCGAGCAAACCGCGTCTTGCATCGAAAGCTGCTGAATGAGCTTCCAGATGAGACTCGCCCAGTATGGGAGACCGAGAAGAAGCTCACTCAGACCCTGATCAAGATCGAGCGTCGCGGCATGGTCGTGGACGTCATGGGCGTGCAGAAGGCACGCATCCGAGCCGTCAAGCGAATGATGACGTGCCAAGAGAAGCTAGTCGAGTTGCTGCCCAATGAGTATAAGGACTTCAATCCAGACAGCAACCCGGACTGCATGGATCTGCTGATCAACTATTTCCAGTTGCCGAAGATCTACAAGAAGAACAAGGACGGCACGCAGTCAAAGAACCCCAGCTTCGCGAAGAAGGTTCTGAAGGAATACCTCCGCCATCCGCACTCACCAATCGACGTACTGAAGCTCATCCAGGAGTATCGGCACGAGAGCACGATGTGCGGCCTGTTCTGGGAGCCATGGTTGCAGCTCCACGTGGACGGCGTGCTGCACTCATCGTACAACCAGGTGGTGCGGTCCGGGCGTACGTCATGTTCGATGCCTAACTCGCAGCAGTTCAACGACGAGGCTCGCGACCTGATCCTCCCACGAGAGGGTATGGCTCTCGTCTGCAAGGACTATAAGCAGATCGAGTACCGGATCATCGTCCACTATACAAACAACAAGAGCATCGTTCAAACCTACAACGAGAACCCCGATGCAGACTTCCATCAGATGATGGCTGATGAAGTCAACGCGTTGCTGAACGGGCTGTTCAACTTCAAGCGTAAGCCAGCGAAGATCCTGAACCTAGCCCTCGGATACCAGATGGGCAAGAAGTCCACTATCGATTCGCTGCGCATCGACTCCGACATCATAGCGGGGACCAATGGTGACCCAGCACTTGCTACAGAGATTGCTACGAAAGCATACCACGCGTTCCACCGTCGTCTACCTGAGGTTAAGAAGCATGCCGAGATGGCCGAGGGAGTGGCAAGGCGTCGCGGCTACGTACGGAACGCATACGGACGACGTTGTCATCTGCCTCTCGAATACTGTCGGCCAGCATTCAATCGCGTGTGTCAGTCTCACGCTGCAGATCTAATGAAGGAGCGGACGAACGCTTTGAGCGATGCCCTCGATGGGCTGGACTACGAAGCGCATCTGCTCGCCAGTGTACATGATGAAACCCTGAGTGAAGTCGAGGCGGATCGTGCCTACGAGTACGCAGACTTTGCTCAGAACATCTTGAACGATGTGTCTGTCCCCTTGCGTGTACCGATCCGGTGCTCAGCTGGGGTTAGCGTTAAATCGTGGCTTGATGCCAAGGAGGCTGGTGACAGACCCAGCCCGATGCCTTCCAAGGCAGGATAAGTGATATGGGAGTATGTTATGGAAGTGAAGAAAGTTGCGTTGTCGAAGCTCAAGGGAGCCACTCACAACCCAGGGTCTCGGACTGCCGAGGCGAAGCTTGCTGGGCTCATGCGTTCGCTAGGACGCATCGGGTTGCAGCTGCCCATCCTCGTCACGAAGGATCTACGGATCGTTGACGGGCACCGACGAGTCGCTGCTATGAAAGCACTCGGCTGGGAGACGGTGCCAGTGCTGGTGACCACCACCGAGGCGTCGCCAGACGAGATCTACGCCGAAGTGAATGCCAATGCGATGAAGCTCACTGGCAATCAGAATCTCTCGGTGTACTTGAAGAAGCCATCAGCGTGCACTGAGAAGGCACGTCGCAGCTTCGAGAACATCGCCGAGCGGTTCGGCCAAGGCCTCTTGAAGCTCATCGTGGCCAAGGGCATGAGCACCAACGTGGTCAAGACTGGCAATCGCGTTGCTGCGTACCTCGACATCGAGGACGACAAGCGGGTGCTCAAGATCATCAAGTGGCTCATCCTCTACCGCAACTCGCGGATGGTCCACGCGTTTATCGAAACGAACCAGCCTGCACGCACGTTGCTGAAGGCAATCGAAGCCAACCGTCCTTTGAGAGGATCCTATGTCGTCTGATCTGCAAATGCAGATCGAGCAGGCTGCCCGCGGGTGTGTCTCTGGCACACTCGCGGAGTGGCCGATGCTCGACGCTGCTCTGATGTACAGGTTTCGTCACGACACGCCAGCGGCTGTTCTGATTCAAGAATGCCGAAACAGGCTTGGCGAGTCGGTTACCCATGCTGAACACTTCCGGCTGGAGGATGAGATGTATGGAGGCATCGAGGTATGGTGGTCGACGGACGATCCGAGGGTTGAGATCGAGTCATGGCTCAATGCGCCAGTGAGTGAGCTCTCGATGCTCAGCAACGTTAACGACGGTGGAGACAATCCCGAGCACGAGCCATATTGGAGAAAACTGACTCCAATTGACGAGTGCTACGATCGCGGATTGCTTCGCATCCGTGGCATTGAGTACCATTGTGTACGATTTGAGAACGCAAGCCCAGTTGGGTTCATTGTGCAAACGGCATGGCTACGCGATCTGCCCAGCCCACTCGGCTCTGTCACAACGGACCCAGCGGGCGGGGCCGGGGCGGCGGGGCCTCCACCGGGGCC